>Ga0155678_18_pt1 | contig 83146 bp, 85 predicted proteins | sample RifCSPlowO2_01_FD_107335 | JGI IMG/M metagenome (GOLD analysis project Ga0155678, IMG submission 107335) | Candidatus Nomurabacteria bacterium RIFCSPLOWO2_01_FULL_42_17
GCTCGTCATTGCGCCCAAAGACAGCATGTATGAAAAAAGTAAAACATGCATCGAAGAAATAAAAGCGAGGGGAGGGAAAGTGATAGCGTTGACAACCGTCGGAAACAAAGAAATGAAAAATATCGCTGATGATGTGATTTATATCCCTGAAACCCTAGAAATGCTAACCCCGATTTTAGCTTTTATCCCGATGCAACTTTTTGCGTATTACATAGCGACCGAACGCGGCAATGATGTCGATAAGCCGAGAAATCTAGCAAAAAGCGTGACAGTAGAGTAAGATAGATAAATTAGAAATTAAATAAAATAAATGGAAAACCAAACACCAGAATATCGTGATGCAATAATCCAAAAAAAGCCCCGAAAAGAAGATCCGAAAGAAACAGCCATTACGGATAAAATAAAAAATCAATTATTTCGAGAAACATGGGCTAAGAACATGGTGGAGAAAATACGGACCTTACAAATAAGTTATTTGCGAGAAATAATTATAAACAAAAATCCTGCTTTTGTTTATAAAAAAACGCAAGATGTATTAAAGGAAATTTCAATTCTATTAAAAACTGAAATTGTAGAAGGCTCTGAATTTTTGGCAGAAATCCCAAAAGGAAGTCCAGTTTTAATAATGACCAATCATTTGGGTTTGTACAAACTAGCGGGCATTGATCCTAAAAAAGAACTAGGGATAGATATATCAAATTATAATTTCATGTATCCTTCACCGATGTATTTTGCCGGCTTAAGCCCTGTTGCAGAAGCAATTGGGGATAACCTTTCTTATGTTTCTGACGATTTCCCAGACATCTTCGGAGAAATTCATCGTGAATCAGGTTTTATACATGTTCCTCCGCCAAATATACAAAATATTAATAGAACAGAAGCTTTACTGGAACAAACAAAAAATGCTTTAATTGCTCGTCCAAACACCGGAATTGTTAATTATCCTGAAGGAGGAACAAGTGGAAAATATAGCGGACTTGGGCCATATGATCTCGATCCTTTTAAAACAGGGGGTTACGTAATCGCTTCAAAGTTAGGAATTCGTATAATTCCAGTAGCTCAATATTTTGATCCAAATAAAGGCCTTCAATTGAAAGTATTTCCATCTTATATTCCCGAAATAAGTGAAAAAGAAGGATACGAAAAAAAAGCAAAAAAAGATAGAGAAAGAATGCAAGAGTGGTTTAATAAACTTCAAAACTTGTAGCTTTTATGGAAATTAATTCTGATTTAAGTTATCAAAAATTTTTATTTCCTTTACCGATTTATCGGACCATAAAAATAGGCGAAGCTTTCAGTAAAGACAAAGAAAAATTTTTTATCATCGTCGGTCTAGATAAAAAAATGATAGAACAACTTAAAAAACTATCGATAGATGAAAACGATATAGAACTTCAAAAAAATACTTCGGACTTAAAAAGATTTGGCCTAGGATCGTATAAAAATTGGTATAAAAAAGAACGTACTCCTTTTATTCTTGTCCACACAAACACTAATACTTTAGCTGCCATAGTGTGGTTCGGACCAAAACCATTGGGTCGAAAATCTATCAAGTATCTAGAAAAGAAGGAGTTGATGGAGGATGAGAGTTTGTTAAATAATGACAATTGGCATACTATCTCATACCGTTGCTATCCCAATTTTCGAGGAAAAGGACTAGTTAGGGAATTTGTGATATTCGCAATGAAGATATATTTAAAAAATGTTCCCCACATTAAACTTTGGGCTGGAATCAACATAAAAAATATTGCTAGTGAGAGGCTCGCGGAAAGCTTGGGTTTTAAACCGTTAGAGAAGTTGTCGGATCGGAATTCAAATTATCTTGTCATGGTAAAATATTGAGAATTATTGTAGTATGTCCGTATGATCTTGCGGATATACGTAATGGGAAAGGCAGGGAACACTAAGGCAGATTCATATCTTATTGATTCTAAATTATCCAAAAAAGAGCTTACCAAACTAGCTGAAGCGCTCTCTAATCCAATTTTAGAAAATTATTATATAAATGAGTCTCCAAAAATAAGCGGTTTTTCTCATGCGATTGAGATAGGATTTTTGCCAGGGGTGACTGATAATATCGGTCATACAGTAAAAGAAATGGCGACAGACATGTTTCATTTTGGGAAAAATGCTGATTTCCATGTCTATACTTCAAAAATTTTCTTTCTGAAAGAAAATAAAAAAGAAGAAGTGGAAAAAATTGCTCTCACTTTATACAATCCTCTGATAGAGAGGGCATATATTTCACCCATAAAAAGCAAAAAAATAAATCTGCCGAATAAAATCCAAAAAGTAATCTTGAAAAAGAATGTTCCGGTGACAGAGGTAACGCTTTCCGTTTCCGAAGAAGAGCTCATAAAAATAAGCAGAGAAGGTATCAAGGACGAAAAGGGTCTGCGCCGAGGGCCATTAGCCCTTGATCTATCTTCGATGCTTGCGATCAAAGATTATTTTTCCAAATTAAAAAGAAATCCAACTGATATCGAGTTAGAATCTTTGGCTCAGACTTGGTCGGAACATTGCAAACACACTATTTTTGCCAACCCGATTGATAATATCAAGGATGGTTTATATAAAACTTATATAAAAGGAGCGACAAATTTAATACGCAAACAAAAACAAGAAAGAGGAGAAGAAGATTTCTGTATTTCTGTTTTTTCAGATAATGCTGGCGGAATAATTTTTGACGATGATTATTTGATCACGCACAAAGTCGAGACACACAACAGCCCTTCGGCTCTTGATCCTTTTGGCGGGGCAGTTACAGGTATTGTCGGGGTAAATCGCGATACAATCGGCTTTGGGCTTGGCGCGAAACCTGTGGCCAATACTTATGGATTTTGTTTTGGCCAACCGGAAGACACCAGGGCGCTTTTTCGTGACAAAGAAATGAAACAAAAGATGCTTCCGCCTAAAAGAATTATGGACGGAGTGATAAAAGGAATAAATGTCGGAGGGAATTGTTCCGGAATTCCAACTTTATCTGGATTTGTAAAATATGATGATAGATATAGAGGCAAGCCTTTAGTTTTCGCTGGAACTGTAGGTTTAATTTCAAGAAATTTACCCGCCTCTGGGGGAATTAGGAAAAAACTCTCACATGAAAAAAGCGCAAAAATAGGTGATTATATTGTGATGGTTGGAGGTAGAGTCGGACTTGATGGTATTCATGGAGCGACTTTTTCTTCTGTCACACTTGATTCAAATTCTCCTGCGACTGCCGTGCAAATAGGCGACCCAATAACTCAGAAAAAATTAAGCGACGCCATAGTAAAAGAAGCGCGTGATCTGAATTTATATAATAGTATTACCGACGACGGCGCCGGAGGACTGTCTTGTTCTGTCGCAGAAATGGCAAAAGAATGTGGTGGAGCAAAAGTATATTTAGAAAAAGTACCGCTGAAATATCCAGGCCTTGCTCCATGGGAGATTTGGATTTCCGAATCGCAGGAACGCATGACCTTGGCTGTACCAAAAACAAAATGGAAAACATTTAAAAAACTGATGGAGAGGAGGGGAGTGGAAGCGACGGTGATAGGAGAATTCACAAATTCTGGGAAAATTGTCGTGATGTATAAAGACAAAAAAATTATGGATTTAGACATGGAATTTTTGCATAATGGATTACCAAAGCATCATTTGAAGACAGAAGCAACCTCACCCCAACCCTCTCCTGAAAGGAGAGGGAGCTCCTTCCCATTCCAGGGGAAGGCGGGGGATGAGGTTTACACCAAAGTTTTAGAAAATTTCCTTGCTGATAAAAATATCAGTGGATTTTCTTTTATCTCCGAGCAATACGACCATGAAGTGCAAGCGTCTTCTGTGTTAAAACCTCTCTCCGGCCCGGGCCGAATAAATACTGACGCCCAAGTTTTCCGACCAGTTTTAAATTCTAATAAAGGAGTCGTTGTATCATCTGCGACTTATCCTTCATATGGAGACATCAGCGCTTATCACATGGCCGCCTGCGCGCTCGACACTGCAATTCGAAATATAATTTCCGTCGGAGGCACGCTCTCACACCTAGCGATATTAGATAATTTCTGTTGGTGTTCATCGAATGACAAGACACGGCTATATCAGCTCGTAGAAGCGGTAAAAGCCTGCTACGACTATGCTGTGGGCTACGGAACGCCATTTATTTCTGGTAAAGACAGCATGTTCAATGATTTTAAAGGCTACGATGACAAGGGTAACCCAATCGCTATATCCATCCCACCGACACTCCTTATTTCTGCAATCAGCGTAATGCCTGATTTAAATAAAACCGTTTCGCCGGAATTTAAAAATAGTGGGGATGTAATTTATTTATTAGGGGAAACAAATGACGAACTTGGTGTACCAAAAGTAAATTTAGAAAAAAATTTAAAAACTTATCTGGCACTGGAAAAAGTTATTCAAAAAGAATTAGTGGCTTCTTCACTTTCTGTAACCTCTGGAGGTTTGGGAATCGCGCTCGCGAAAGCATGCGTCGGAGGAATGCTGGGCTGTAAAGTTTCTTTAAGCCAAATCTGCAGAAGCCTTGCTTCGGCAGATTTAAAGATGTTCTCAGAAAGCCAGGGCAGAATTTTGATTTCGGTATCGCCCAAAAATGTAAAAGAATTTGAGAAAATATGCGCAGGAATTTTCTGTGTGAAGCTGGGAACAGTTTCAAAAAACAATAAAATCATAATCACAGATGGCAAAAATAAAGTGGTAGAGACCACTGTCAAAAAATTGCACGATATTTACCATAAATTTTCAAATTCGCAAAAATGAAAAATAAAAAACCAAAAATTATAATAATGTCCGGATATGGACTGAATTGCGAAGAAGAAACAAAATTCGCTTTTGAATCAGTCGGAGGAATAGCGGACATAGTGCATATCAATGATTTGATCGCAAAACCAAAAATACTTCGAGAATACGACATTATGGCTTTCCCGGGCGGATTCTCTTATGGCGATGATACTGGCAGTGGAAAAGCTTATGCCAATAAATTTAAAAATCATCTAGCAAAAGAACTCGCTGAATTTTTATCTCGGGACACTCTCGTCATAGGCATTTGCAATGGATTCCAAATTATAACTAACTTGGGAATTTTACCCGGAGCGCTGACTCATAATAAAAATGGAAAATATATTGATCGTTGGGTTGATCTGAAAGTGACTGATTCCAGCCCGTGGCTTAAAGGTATTAAAAAAATATCGCTACCGATCGCGCACGGAGAAGGGCATTATGTTATTTTAAAAAAGGAATATGAGAAATTAAAAAAGAATAAGCAAATAGCTTTCACGTACGCAAAAGGAGAAATTTTTAAATTTCAAAATCTAGAATACAATCCAAATGGCTCGGACTATGACATTGCGGGCGTTTTAGCGTATAATGGGCGAGTCCTGGGGATGATGCCTCATCCGGAACGCGGGGTGTTTGCCCATCAAAATCCGATGTGGCATAAAAACAAAAAAGTTTCAAAAGAAGGACCAGGGCTGCAGATTTTTAAAAACGCGATAAGATACTTTGCAATATAACTATGGAAGAATTAAGGGAAAAATGTGGAATCGTGGGAATATACGGCAAAGGTTTGCCTTTATCTAGGCTAGCCTTTTTCGGCCTATTTGCTCTGCAACATCGAGGCCAAGAAGCCTCCGGCATCACCACGAGCGATGGCAAGAAGCTTCACACCCACAAAGGTGCGGGACTCGTAGCTCAAGTGTATACAGAAAAGAATATAGAAGACCTGAAGGGACATATAGGTATAGGACACAACAGATATTCGACTTCTGGTGGAAGCGCTCTCGATCATGCCCAGCCAGTCATCAACCCTCTTCACTCCTTTGCTCTGGCTCACAATGGAAACTTGCCGAGTGTGGCAAAAATGGAAAAATTTTTAGCATCAAAAAAAGCTTTGCAAAAAAATCGCTCGGATTCAGAACTTATCGCCGACACAGTTGATTTTTATATAAAAGAAGGCAATTCTCTCGAAAAATCCGTCGAGAAAGCTTTCCCTCTCATTACTGGAGCATTTTCATTAGTCATGATGGATAAAAATACTCTCGTCGCGGTGCGAGATGCCTATGGAATGCGCCCGCTTGCCCTCGGCAGACTCGACAAAGGTTACGTCGTCGCATCAGAAACGTGCGCGCTTAAAACTATTGGCGCGACATTTACCAGAGAAATAAATCCCGGCGAAATGGTTGTTATAAACGAGAATGGAATCAAAAGCGTTCAATTAGCGCCATCAAATCCAAAGCATGACGTATTTGAATATGTTTATTTTGCCCGCCCAGACAGCGTGCTCAACGGTAAATTAATATATGAAGTTAGAAAAAACTTTGGTAAAACTCTCGCTCGAGAATTCAAAGCAAACGTCGATGCCATCGTGCCGGTGCCGGACACAGCCACTCCGGTCGCCTTGGGATATAGTGAAATTTCCGGCATTCCGATGGAGATGGCTTTAGTGAAAAATCGCTATGTGCACAGAACTTTCATCGAGCCAGATAAAAAATCTCGCCGAAATAGCGTCGCGCTCAAACTCATCCCCCTGCCGCAAATTTTAAAAGGCAAGAAAATCGCCGTCATTGATGATTCGATCGTGAGGGGAAATACTTGCAAGAGATTAGTGGAGACACTTTTCAAATCGGGGGCTATTGAAGTTCACCTCCTCATCTCTTCGCCGCCGGTGCGCTTCCCAGATTTTTACGGCATGGATACTCCAAACCAAAATGAGTTGATCGCGTCTCACAAAACTACTGAAGAAATCCGCAAATTTTTAGGAGCGACGTCACTGCACTATCTTTCACTCGACGGATTAATAAAATCTATTGGCCTGCCAAAGGAGCACATTTCTACTTCATGTTTTACCGGCGTTTATCCTATTGATTTGAAAGAGCGTAAAGGTGAAGTAAGCTATGACGTTCCAAACAAATAAAAAATCCGAAAAAGCCAGAAAAACCAGATTAATTCTTCTTGTCCACGAAGGCGGCACCCAGACCAATCTCAAAGCAATCAGAGAGGCGATTGATCAAGGAAAAATAAATGCTGAGATTTCAGCAGTGGTTTCTGATAAAGAAGACTCTCTGCCTATAATTGATAAAATATCACCGGATTACATTTGTCTCAGTGGTTGGAAGAAAATTATCCCCAATCAGCTAGTGGAAAAATATCAAAATAAAATTTTGAATTTACATCCAGGCTTGATTCCCGACAGAATTGATGGAAGCGTAGGAAATCCCGACAGTACGAACGCGCTTTGGAACAAAGGAATGTACGGCAATAAAGCAATTCAAAATTTCTTAGACCAAAAAGCTACCTACGCCGGATCTTCTATTCATTTTTTAACCTTAGATTTTGACTTTGGGCCAGTTTTGGGCCGGACTTTTGAAAAAGTTCTCGCTGATGACAATGCAGAATCTCTTTATGTAAGATTAAAAAAGAAAGAAAATGAGCTGTATGTAGAGGTTTTGGAAAAACTATGCAAAAAATGACACAGAAAAAACAAAAAATTTTAATAATCGGCGGCGGCGGAAGGGAACACGCTATTGGCTGGAAAGTATCACAATCGCCTCGCGCGGGAGAAATATTTTTTGCGCCCGGAAATGGGGGGACATCGGAGATAGGAAAAAATATAGATATCAAAGCCACTGACATTCCAAAATTGATCGAATTTGCTAAAAAAGAAAAAATTGATTTGACTCTAGCGCTTCCGGATGATCCGTTGGCGCTCGGCATAGTCGATGAATTTCAAAAAACAGGTTTGCGAATCTGGGGGCCTACAAAATCAGCCAGCGAGCTTGAGTGGTCAAAAGCATATGCTAAAAACTTTATGAAAAAGCACGGTATACCTACTGCGAAATACGAAATATTTACTGATTTTGAAAAAGCTAAAAAATATGTAGAGACGGGTGCTGTGCCCGTGGTGGTTAAAGCAAGCGGACTTGCCCTCGGCAAAGGTGTCACAGTCGCACAGACTAAAGGAGAAGCGACAGAGGCGCTTCATAAAATATTTGTGGAGAAAATATTTGATAATGCCGGCAACGAAGTTGTAATCGAAGAATATTTGTCAGGTATAGAGATCTCGATCCATGCTATTTCAGATGGAGAATCCTGGAAAATATTTCCGGCATCACAAGATCATAAACGTATTTTTGACGGCAACGTCGGACCGAATACAGGCGGCATGGGGACAATCGCGCCATTACCTTTTGTAGACCAAAAAATGATGACGCAAATTGAAGAAGAAATAATTAAACCAGCTATCCTAGGGATGAAGGAGGAAGGTAGGCCTTTTGTCGGAATATTGTATCCAGGAATAATGCTCACCAAAGAAGGTCCGAAGGTTTTTGAATTCAATGCGCGCTTTGGCGATCCGGAGACTCAAACATATATGAGACTTTTAGATACCGATATATTAGACATCGTTGATGCCAGTCTTGATGGAAAAATTTCTAGTTTAGAAATCAAATGGAAAAATCTTTTTGCCTGCAATATTGCGCTTGCCTCAGGAGGGTATCCGGGAATTTATGAAAAGGGAAAAATAATTTCGGGCATTGGTTCTCCTCTTGAGGAGTACCCTTTAGGGGGAGGTGGAATGGATTTATCCACCCCGTCTCGCAAGCGAGCCACCCCTCAAGAGGGGAATGACATCGTCATCTTCCATGCTGGTACAAAAATAGAAAATGGCAATTTGGTTACAAATGGGGGACGAGTCTTGGGAGTTTCGGCTGTCGGCAATACTCTACAAGAAGCGCTAGAAAAAGCATACAAAGCCATCGAAAAAATTTCTTTTGAAGGCATGCAGTACAGAAAAGACATCGGCAAATCCGCTCGCTGATAATAGCATTATAGCAACGGCCGTATCTATTATGCTATTACGGTGATTTTTAAGGAAAATGAAAAACCCTAACGAATCAGGATTTCTCATCCACCTTTCGTTAGGGTTACTTTAATCTTTTTCCACTTACTTTTCTTGTAATGGTTGACAGAATATTGAATATGCCCCAGAAAATCAAAGCGACTATCGCGATGATCAAAAAACTAAGATCTTGTACATTTTTCATTCGAGGTGCTTTCGTTGAGGTTCGCTAACATTAAATAGTATTTAAGCTTAAAAAGCAAGAAATTGAATACCCCCTTTATTTATCCCAATTGAAAAAGTGTTCTCGGTCTGGACCGGTGCCGACGGAGATGATTTTTACATTAAGGTCAGAAAGTTTATTTTTTATATATTTTAAATATCCAGAGAGTTCTTTGGAAACTTTCTTTTTCTCTCTCACTCCATAATTAGCTTGACCCCAGCCCGGTATTTCTTCAGTGGTCACACTTGTCACCTCAGTTAAATAAAGCGGAAATTCTTTTAGAACTTTTTTATTGTTTTTATATCCAGTGACCACTTTTATTTTATCACTCAGACAAATATCGGCCTTATTGATGAAAATTTTATTGGCGCCAGAGAGACCGATCGCATAACGGAGGGCAAACAGATCCAACCAACCGCACATCCTCGGTCGTCCGGTGGTCGCTCCAAATTCATAGCCAGCATCTTGAAAAGCTTTCTCCAAAGCTTGATCTTGTATTCTGGCTGGAAAGTTTCCACCGCCAACTTTAGTCGTATATGCTTTGATCACGCCATATATATCGCGCAAATATGTGTGAGGCACACCGAGACCGAGGCAGACATTCGCAGGTAGGGTATTACTACTCGTAACATTTGGGTAATCTCCGAAATCCATATCCAGCATCACTGCCTGTGCGCCTTCTGCTAAAATATTTTTACCCTCGGACAACCTTTTTTGAATTAAAAATGACAAATCGCAAATCTGTAATTTTTTGAGCTCCCTCACAGCCTCGTCCCATTTTTCTTTCGCTTCTTTTATTTTTCCGAGCCTTTCCGCATTCATTTCAAAAGCATATTTTTCTTCATACATAGATAGAAAATTCGTATGAAATTCCGTCAGAGTTGCTTCTTTTTGGGCAAACTCTGGAGATAATATATCACCGATCAAGAGAGCTCTGCGAAATCTGACATCGCTATAAGCCGGGCCGATGCCCCTCGAAGTAGTGCCTATTTTCGTTCCTAATTTATTTCTGCGATATTCATCAGCTTGATCTAGAAAAGGATGCAAATGAGAGACCAGCTTTGCGCGATTGGAAATATAAAGACGTTTTTTAATATCAAAACCTAAATTTTTAAGCTCGTTGATTTCTTTAATCAAAGATACAGCATCGACAACAACGCCATTGCCGATATACAGCTCGACATCTTTTTGCAGACAGCCCGAAGGTATGATATGCCCTATAAAAGTCATATCTCCAAGTTTGAGAGTATGCCCGGCATTCGCTCCGCCCTGAAAACGCGCCACGCCGGAATATTTTCCGTGAGACAAAAGTTCGTCTATGTTTTTTCCCTTACCTTCGTCGCCCCATTGTAGGCCGACAACCACATCAATAAATCCCTGTTTGTTTTTTAGTTTACTCATAATAAGTACGCGAATTAATTCCCCAGACTGTAATTAGGAGGTTCTTTGGTAATTATAATATCGTGCGGATGACTTTCTTCCATGCCGGATTGCGTAATTCTGACAAATTTTGCTTTTTTCTGAAAAGTTTGAATATCTTTAGATCCGCAATATCCCATGCCCGCTCGAAGACCTCCGACCAGCTGATAGATCACTTCAGAAAGTCCGCCTTTAAAAGCGACACGACCAACGATTCCTTCTGGAACAAGTTTCTTGATGTCATTTTCCATGTCTTGAAAATATCGGTCTTTAGAACCTTGATTCATCGCCTCGACAGATCCCATCCCGCGATAAGTTTTATATTTTCTAGCATCTAAAATTATCGTTTCACCCGGCGATTCTTCCACTCCAGCAAAAAGACTCCCAGCCATGATAGAGCTCGCCCCTGCGGCGATAGCTTTACCGACGTCTCCCGTATATCTGATGCCTCCATCCGCGATCACAGGAACACCGGAGGCCTTAATCGCTTGCGCTACTTCATAGACAGCAGAAAATTGAGGAAAGCCTACTCCCGCGATCACCCGAGTAGTACAAATTGACCCTGGTCCAATGCCCACTTTTACCGCATCGGCTCCAGCGGCAACTAAATCTCGAGCTGCTTCCGCAGTAGCGATATTGCCGACGATAACTTCTAATTTTGGAAATTCTTTTTTTATGTGGATTAACATTTCGATTACTCCCTTGGAATGTCCATGGGCAGTATCGATGACAATCACGTCGATGCCGTTTTGATCAAGCATTTTGACTCTCTCTAGGGTATCGGCAGTTATTCCGACCGCGGCGCCCACCCGCAGGCGCCCCAGGCTGTCTCGAGAAGATTTCGGCCGAGACTTTACCTTCATTATATCTTTGAAAGTAATCAAGCCGATAAGTTTATTTTGCTTGTCCACCAGCGGGAGTTTTTCCACTCTGTGCCTCATCAATATTTTTTCGGCCTCAAATAGATCTGTGCCGATACTGCCGGTTATCAAATTTTTCTTGGTCATTATTTCTCCGACCGGCGTGCTCATTTTTTTCTGGAAACGCAGATCGCGATTGGTCAAAATACCCACGAGCTTCATGTCTTTATCGACGATCGGAATTCCGCCAATTTTATTTTCTTGCATTATTTTGATCGCTTCTTTTACCGATGCTTTTGGTGACAGAGTAATAGGGTCATGGATCATTCCGGACTCAGAGCGTTTTACTTTGCGTACTTGTTCTGCCTGCTGCGCAATGGTCATATTTTTATGCAAAATTCCGATACCGCCTTCTTGCGCCATCGCTATCGCCATGGCTGACTCGGTGACAGTGTCCATCGCGGCGGAGATGATCGGAACGCTGATTTTTATTTTTTTAGTTAGATGCGAGGTCGTATCGACATCTCGCGGCAAGACCTCAGAATATTGTGGCACCAACAAAACATCGTCGTACGTCAAGCCCTCTTGGAAATTCTCTCTGTCTTTCGTTTTTACTTTGGAAGCCATAATATATCGTGTATACTAGCATATTATGGCTGATATACAAATTCTGATCGTAGATTACGGATCGCAATATACTCTGGTTATCGGCAGAACTCTGCGCGAACTTGGCGTGCGAAGTGTGATCTTGCCTCCCAAAAAAGTTGATCTGTGGCTGAAAAATAATCACCCGAAAGCCGTCATCCTTTCCGGAAGCAATTGGAGCGTACACAACGAGGGAGCGCCTGAGGTTCCAAAATCTCTAGATATTACGGGAAAAAAATATTTAATTTTAGGCGTATGTTATGGAATGCAACTTCTTGCACACAAGCTCGGCGGCAAAGTCGAGCGGCCACTCTCGCATCGCGAATATGGGCCAGCAGAAGTGATACTGAATACATCACATCCGCTTTTTAGGGGCGTTAAAGAAAAAACAGATGTTTGGGCAAGTCACGGAGATACAGTTATAAAATTACCAAAGGGTTTTACTAGGGTAGCCACCTCGGCAGGTTGTGCGGCGATGAGCGATAAAAATAATCGTATCCTAGGAATCCAATTTCATCCGGAAGTCGCTCACACTAAAGAAGGTAAGAAAATATTGCAAAATTTTTTAAATATTGCTAACTGCAAAAAAGATTGGAATCCAATTGATCTAATACATCAAATCCAAAACGAAGTCTTGGATATTGTAAATCCAGCAAAAAAACAAAAAGTAATCTTGGGAGTTTCGGGCGGGGTAGACTCTACCACTCTCGCAGCCATTTTGGCGCCTGTTTTAAAAGAAAAACTTATCTGTATAGCAATAGATACTGGCGGACTGCGAGCAGATGAACTTTTTGAATTAAAAGCAAATACTGCGAGCGCTCTAGGAACAAATCAGGGAAAAAATTCTGCAAAAAACTTTGTGATCATAAAAGCTGGCGATGAATTTATAAAAAATATCAGCGCGACTATCGATGGAGAAGAAAAAAGGGGAAAATTCCGCGAAGTTTATAAAAGAATATTTGAAGAACAAATAACAAAATACAGTGCTGGTTTTATTGTGCAAGGAACACTCGCCACCGACATCATCGAGAGCGGAAAAGCCGGGGAGTCGGCCATGATCAAGACGCATCACAATGTGGGCCTTTCTTGGGAGGTAGATGATTTACATCCTTTTAGAAATTTATTCAAATACGAAGTCCGCGAACTCGCCCGGGTAATGAAACTCCCCAAGACGGTGTACGAGAGAAATCCTTTTCCTGGTCCCGGACTTTTCTTGAGAGTCGTTGGCACTCCGGTCACAGCCGAAAAAATAGAACTCGTGCGTGAAGCTGATAAAACTGTCGCGGGTATTCTAAAAAAACATAATTTAGAAAAAAATATTTCCCAAGTCATCGTCGCACTCCTAGGTATCAACTCTGTCGGAGTAAAAGGGGACGAAAGAGTTTACGGACATTCTCTAGCTGTCCGAGCTGTAGAGACAGTTGATTTCATGACAGCGAAAGGATTTTATTTTCCATCAGCCGTTGTGGAAGAGATAACTAGTGCGCTGACAAAACACAAAGACATCGTGCGTGTATTTTTCGATATGACTCCGAAACCCCCAGCCACCACGGAATTTGAGTAGAGATATTATTGTGTTAGTATTCGTGTATAGAAAAAATTATGAAAAAGAAAATTAATTCGGCGCTGGTTTCAGTTTTCAATAAAGACGGACTTGAGGAAATAGTCAAATTGCTGAATAAGCATGATGTAAAAATTATTTCTACGGGCGGGACTGCGGAATTTATTCGCCAATTAAAAACTCCAGCAAAGATTCCAGTGACGGAAGTGGAAACTATCACGAATTTTCCATCTGTTTTCGGCGGCAGGGTAAAAACTCTTCAACCGCAAATTTTTGGCGGTATTTTAAATCGTCGAGATAATGCTGATGATCAAAAAGAAAAAACTAAACACAAAATCGAAGACATCGACTTGGTAATAGTCGATCTCTATCCATTCGAAGAAACGCTCGCGAGCGGCGCGCAAGAGAAAGAAATTATTGAAAAGATAGATATCGGGGGAATATCTCTCATCCGCGCCGCCGCCAAAAATTTCAATGACGTAGTTGTCATTCCCTCTAAACATCAATACAAAGAGCTGGCGCAAATATTAGAACGTGGTAATGAGACCAGTTTAGAAGAACGAAAAAAATTCGCGGGTGATGCATTTGAAATTACGAGTAAGTATGACAGCGCAATCCGCGGATACTTTCAGGGTACGCCTCTGCGTTACGGCGAGAATCCCCACCAGAAAGCAGAATTTATCGGAAGTTTAGAAGAAAGCTTCACCCAGCTCCACGGCAAAGAACTTTCTTATAATAATCTCATAGACACCGAGGCGGCTATCATGGCTATCTACGATTTCAAAGATCCCGCTTTTGCCATCATCAAGCATATGAATGCCTGCGGACTGGCTGTGCGAAGCGAAGGAAACAAAGAGAGTTTGTTTGAAGCCTATGAAGCGGCCTATAATGCTGATCCGATTTCGGCTTTTGGCGGAATATTGGCGGCCAATAGGATGGTGGATGAAAATATCGCCGCGCTTATCAAAAAACAAAAACTTTTTATTGAAGTCATCATCGCTCCGGACTTTTCGGAAACTGCGCTGCAAATATTAAAAGAGAAAAAAGATTGCCGAATTTTAAAATGCCTGCCCGCCGATGCCTTCGGCCTCGAGCGATGGCAGGCGGGGAAAAATCCCATGTTCCCAAATAGACAGATTCGAAGTTGTTTCAATGGTTTACTTGTCCAAGACAGAGACAGCCATGTCGAAAGTGAAGCAGATTTAAAAATTGTTACTAAACGCGCACCGACAGAAAAAGAAAAGGCTGATCTGCTCATCGCAGCGGTAGCGACTAAACATTTGAAATCCAATTCCGTAGCCCTAGTAAAGGGTGGCACGCTCATTGCCATGGGTTGTGGACAAACATCCCGCATCGACGCACTCAAGCAAGCGATCAACAAAGCCCAAAAGTTTGGTTTTTCTTTAAAGAACGCAGTGCTTTCTTCAGAAGCCTTTTTTCCATTTCCTGATTGCGTGGAACTAGCGGCCCAATCCGGCATCTCGGCCGTAATTCATCCCGGAGGTTCAAAGAATGATCAAGCGTCTATCGACATGGCGAATAAATACAATATGGCGATGGTCACAACTGGCTTTCGACATTTCAAACACTAATTTTAATTTAGATCGCTTAATTGCAAAAAATGATTTAAGTGATATTATTTGTATGGCTTCTGTTCTTTATGTAATTCTAAGAATGGAGGTCATAGACACCAAAACCAAGGAGAGAAAGGGAACGAAAAAATGGAGACTCAAGAAAACCAAAACTCGGAACCGACATCAGATTCGGTTCCATTGGTTCCAGCCCACGAGCTGGCAGATGGGGAAGTGTTGCTCAGAATGGCTCCTCCATCGGACTTCCAAATGCCTGTAGGCATTAAGTCGTTCGGAGGGGGATAGAAATCTCCAAAAGTAGATCAAAGGGGTCGACGGTTCACGCTGTCGACCTCCTTTTTATTTTATTTCATTTATTTTTGCCGAGTTGTTTTATATTTAAATAATGTTAAGATAATCTTAAGATAAAATTGCAATGAAAAACCTAAAAATTGGAATAATTATGGGCTCAGATTCGGATCTAGAAGTAATGGCTGAAGCAGCGAAAGTGCTAGAAGAATTTAGCATACCTTACGAGATTACTGTCGCTTCTGCGCACCGTTCACCAGAAATTGTACATAAATACGTGACTAGCGCCAAAGACAGAGGACTTAAGATCATCATCGCCGGCGCCGGCGGAGCGGCGCATCTGGCAGGCGTGGCTGCTTCGCTCACTACCTTGCCAGTAATCGGCATTCCAATGAAAGCAAAAAGTTTAGACGGGCTTGATTCGCTTTTATCCACTGTCGGAATGCCCCCGGGAATACCTGTCGCCACTGTTGGAATAAATGCCGGGAAAAATGCGGGAATTTTAGCGGTACAAATACTAGCGACCTCTGGAAAAGATTTAGAAGATAGATTGATCGCCTACAAAGAGAAAATGAGCGGCGAAGTTGAAGCAAAAGGCAAAAAACTTTTGGAAATTGGATTTAAAAAATACTTGGAAAATAAATAGGAATAAAAATGACTAATCTTTACACAAAATCCGGCGTAAATATTAAAAAGGGCGGTGAAGTTGTGAAAAGAATAAAAAAAGACGTCGCCTCCACACACACTCCGGCAGTGCTCCAAAATATTGGAGGATTTGGCGGGTTATACGCTCTCTCGGAAATAATAAAAAAATATAAAAATCCTGTTTTAGTCCAAAGTATCGATGGAGTAGGCACCAAGCTCTCGATAGCAAAAATGCTTAAAAAATATGATACCGTCGGACAAGATATTGTAAACCATTCTTGCAATGACATCTTGGCGATGGGCGCTCGACCCCTGACCTTTCTAGATTATGTAGCCAACGAAACTCTGGTTTCAAAAGAAATGCAAGCGATAGTCAGCGGTATGGCAAAAGCTTGTAGAGAAGCAGGTGTGGCGCTCATCGGCGGTGAAACAGCCGAAATGCCCGGCGTATACATGAAAGGAGAACACGACATTGCTGGTTGTATCACTGGAATCGTAGAAAAAGATAAAATCATTACCGGTGAAAAAATAAAAAAGGGCGATATAATTTTAGGTTTTCCTTCAAGTGGACTCCATACGAACGGTTTTTCTCTAGCGCGTAAACTGCTTTTAAATAAAATGACAAATAAATTGTCAGGTGAAATGATAGCGAAAACTCTGCTGAAAGTTCATATAAATTATTGCAAGCCCATTTTTTCACTTTTAGACAATGGTATTGATATAAAAGGCATTGCGCATATCACGGGCGGAGGATTTATTGAAAATATTCCGCGTATCTTACCGAAAAATCTGGATGCAGAAATTAAAAAAGGTTCTTGGCCGATGCTCCCTATCTTTCCCTATATGCAGAAAATTGGTAAAGTATCAGAGATGGAGATGTACAAGGTTTTCAATATGAGTATTGGATTAGTGATAGTAGTCAAAGAAGAAGAGAGAGAGAAAATTGAAAACATTTTAAAAAATCAAAATATTTTTTGGATTGGCAAAATTACTAAAGGAAAAGGAAAAACAAAATTAATATGAATCCCGTTAGAAGTTGACTAATGGGAAGTTAAAAGATAAATTATAAATTTTAAAACTTCTAACGGGATGAATATCCTCAAAGAAACAAATTTTAAAAATCTAGGAGAAAAATACACTGGCAAAGTGCGAGATGTTTATAATCAAGACGATAAAGTTATTTTGATTTCAACCGACAGATATTCAGCTTTCGATCGTAATCTTGCGCTCATACCTTGTAAAGGCCAAGTGCTGACTCAAATCAGTAAATTTTGGTTCGAGCAGACAAAAGATATTGTAAAAAATCATGCTCTGGATTTTCCTGATCCAAACGTAGTCGTAGGAGAGAAATGCACTGTGCTGCCGGTAGAAATGATCGTACGCGGATATATTACCGGCGTTACTTCGACCGCTCTTTGGGTAAATTATCAAAATGGGCAGAGGGATTTTGGAGATTTTGTTTTACCCGAGGGAATGAAAAAAAATCAAAAGTTGGAGAAACCAGTAATTACTCCTACCACCAAATTTGAAGCGCACGACCGACCGCTCACCAGTAAAGTCATTTTGGATGAAAAAATGATAGCGCCAGAAATTTGGCAAAAAATTTGCGATATAGCTTTAAAACTTTTTACGCGCGGACAAGAGGTCGCGCTCGAAAAAGGATTGATATTGGTAGACACAAAATACGAATTTGGCCTCACAGCTGGTGGAGAAGTGATGCTCATAGACGAGATCCACACGCCAGATTCTTCCCGCTATTGGCAAGCCAATTCATATCAAAAAAGGATCGCCGAAGGCCTGGAACCAGAGAATTTCGACAAAGAATTTTTACGCTTGTGGTTCAAAGACAACTGCGATCCTTACAAGGACTCGGTGCTACCCGAAGCGCCAAAAGAAATGGTGCAGGAACTCTCGAGAAGATACATAAAAATATACGAACAAATCACCGGATTGCCTTTCAAGATTGAAGAGGGAAATATTGAGGAGAGAATAGAAAAAAATTTAGAAAAATATAAAATATAAAATTATGAAAAATGCGATCAACCCACTAGACGGAAGATATTTTGAAAAGACTCGCGCGCTGGCAGAGTATTTTTCTGAAGAAGCATTGATGAAATATCGAGTGATGATGGAATGTGAATATTTGATCAGTCTATCGGCTTTGAATAAAACAGCTTTAAGAAAATTCACACCAGCTGAAATAAAAATCATTCGGAGTTTATACGAAAAATTTGACGACGCTTCTTATGAAGAAATAAAAAGGGGAGAAGCCATCACAAATCATGACGTCAAAGCTGTGGAATATTTTTTGAAAGAAAAACTTGCAAAAACTTCTCTGAAAGACAGCATTGAATGGATTCATTTTGCGCTCACTTCCGAAGATACAAATAATATAGCTTATGCACTCATTCTTTCTGATTCATTGGATCAGGTGATGAAGCCAGAAATTTCAAAAATAATCTCCGAGCTAGATAAACTTGCTAAAAAATATAAGAACTTGCCGATGCTCGCTCGCACTCATGGCCAATCCGCCAGCCCGACAACCTTCGGCAAAGAAATGAGGGTTTTTGTTGCTCGTTTAGAAAAGAGATTGGCAGGATTACAAAGTATAAAAATAGAAACAAAACTGAACGGAGCTACGGGAAATTACAATGCTCATATCACTGCTTACCCAGATGTAGATTGGCTAAAATTCACCAAAGATTTTATTCTTCAGCTTAATAAGTTACAAGCTACAAGTTACAAGCTACAAGCTAATTTAACAACTACCCAAATTGAGTGCCATGATAGTTACGTAGCTGTTTTTGACACACTTAGGAGAATAAACACAATTCTTTTAGATTTTAATCAAGATATGTGGAGATATATTTCCGACGGCTGGGTGGGGCAGATACCGAAAGCAGGGGAGACGGGTTCGTCCACGATGCCACACAAAATAAATCCGATTGATTTTGAAAATAGCGAGGGAAATCTGGGCCTAGCAAATGCCTTGTTTGAATTTTTTGCCCGCAAACTGCCGATCTCCCGACTGCAGCGCGATCTCTCAGATTCCACCGTCGAACGCGCTTTTGGCACTGCCTTTGGACATTCATACTTAGCTTACGTCTCACTCTTGCAAGGCTTGAGTAAAATCAAAGTGAACGAAATAAAAATAAAAGAAGAATTAGTAGCGCATCCGGAAGTAGTAACCGAAGCCATTCAAACAATTTTGCGCCGTGAAGGAGAAAAAATGCCTTACGAACAGTTAAAAGAGCTGACTCGAGGCAAAGAGGTTACACTTTCTGACATTCATGAATTCATCGATAACTTGAAAGTCAGCGAAAAAATAAAAAAAGAGTTGCTAAAAATCACGCCGGAAAATTACACCGGACTGGCTTCCAAACTGGCTTCAATGTAATATAAGAAGATGTCATTTAGTTTTTTTGGAAGAATTTTAGCCGCTATCATACTTCTTCTTTCAGTGCTTTTCATGCCCTTTTGGGTGTCTGCCATTTTAGCTTTAGCGGGCATGATATATTTCCCATTTTTTCTCGAAGCCGTACTGGTATTCCTCCTATCAGATTTGCTTTACGGCACTCCTCTATCAAAGCCTTTTAATATTGTTTTTGTCTCTTTTATTCTAACACTCGCTTGCTTTATAATTTTAGAGTTATTAAAAAAGAAATTAAGATTCAATAAATAAAAAGACCTGTCCCGTACTAAATTTTTGATTACATGGTATATTGATAAATATTAATAGATAAAATTTTAGTACTGGGATGGTCTTCCGAAAATTTAGAAAAACCCCCCGCCATGGCGGGGTAAACAAAAGTAAAAATACTTTCGTCGAAACGGACGAAATTTTTCTTGATTCAAAAAATCTGCAAAACTTTGACCGCCAACAATTCGAAGGCCGGATAGAAAAACCGATTCCTAAAAAAACCATTAATTTCATCGGTATTTTTTTCCTTTTTATGACAATTATCTTTGCGAGTCGCCTGACAAATCTGCAAATCCAAAATGGCGATGTGTATAAAAAGAGAAGTGAAAATAATATTTTAGAAAAAGTGAATATTTTTACGGAGAGAGGAATAATCTATGATCGAAATGGACTTGAACTAGCTTGGAATAAAAAGAGAGAAAATGAAGAAGGGGATCCGTCTCTCTTGTACACTCGCGCTTATATGTCGCCTGGGTTCTCACACATCTTGGGATATGTGAGCTATCCAGCCAAAGACAAAGACGGAAATTTTTGGCAAACTGAATTTATAGGTAAAGATGGCTTGGAAAAACAATACCAAAATAAAATAAAAGGCGAAAACGGATCAAAAATAATAGAGACAGACGCTCGGCGGGTCATCCATTCGGAAAATATTATCAACATTCCTGAAAAAGGAGACGATTTAAAGACAAGCATTGATCGGAGAATTCAGACGGCATTATTTTCTTTCATTAAAAATTTGGCGCAAAACAGCGGGTTTTCGGGCGGAGCTGGAATCATCATGGACATTCGAAATGGAGAAATCTTAACTGCTACCAGCTTTCCGGAATACAATTCTGAGATTCTTTCTTTGGGTAAGGATGCAAACAGCATTAAAAGCTATATCACTGATAAAAGAAAATTCTTTTTAGATAGAAATGTTTCCGGACTTTATACTCCGGGTTCAATCGTCAAACCCTTTTTTGGCTTGGGCGCTCTAGTGGAAGGCGTGATCGATCCATACAAAAAAATCCTTTCGACCGGCTCTATTTCCATTCCAAATCCCTATTTCCCGGATCAAAAAACTGTTTTTAAAGACTGGCGAGTAAATGGCTGGACAAATATGGCCGAAGCCTTAGCAGTTTCTTCCGACGTTTATTTCTATGAGATCGGCGGAGGTTTTGAAAACCAGAAAGGGATAGGCATCGCCAATATCGAAAAATACGCGAAGATGTTTGGTTTCGGAGAGAAAACCGGAGTTGACTTGCCGGATGAAACATCGGGCACAATTCCCAGTCCAGAGTGGAAAGCTGCAAATTTCAAAGGAGACATCTGGCGTATAGGAGACACCTACAACACGGCTATCGGGCAATATGGTTTTCAAGTCACTCCCATAGAAATGGTTCGAGCGATCTCCGCGATTGGAAACGGCGGCAAACTTTTAACACCGCATTTTATCTTGGGTGATAAGGAAAAAGAAAATTCAGTCAGGGCGGTAAATTTACCCAAAGAGCACTTCGATGTGGTGCATGAGGGCATGCGCCAAGCGGTCACTTACGGCACCGCGTTAGCTTTAAATGTGCCTTATGTAGAAGTAGCAGCAAAGACTGGTACCGCTCAGCTGGGAGTAGCTAAAAATAAAGTGAACTCATGGGTTGTCGGTTTTTTCCCTTATAAAAATCCCAAATACGCTTTTGCAATAATGATGGAAGCCGGCCCTGCCGCCAATTCGATCGGAGCTTCGTCTGTAATGCGGGAGCTTTTAGACTGGATGGCAATCAATACTCCAGAATATTTTGTTTTGCATTAATCCCGATATATTGATATAATGTAATCCATGCGTAGAGCATATAAACTTTTGATTTTGGGCATTTGGGTGGTGATATTACCATACCTCGGATTTCCAAGTTTCTGGAAAAATATTTTAGTAACCATCTCTGGGCTCGGACTCATTTTTTTTAGTTACGTGTTATATAAAGAATCCAAAATAAAAGAAGTAAAAAAAGAGAAAACTTTTGACAATTTTTCAGAAAATAATAATTTTGCTGAAGAAGAAAAAATCTAAAAGCCTTATGCAGAAATTTTTGAAAGAAAGATGGAGCGCGGTGATTATCTTGTCCGTTTTGGGCGCTTTTTTTTGGGGTGTTCATGTCGGGGCGAACAATGTACCCGCAATAGACAAAGTATCTTTAGTTAATAAAGAAACTCAAGTTGAAACAGAGGCAGATTTTGCTCCTTTTTGGAAAGTTTGGAATATTATAAACGAAAAATATCCGAAGGCCGACAAAATTGACCAAGAAAAAATCTACGGAGCTATTGCCGGCCTTGTAGACTCCTTGGACGACCCCTACAGCGTGTTTTTTACTCCGGATGAGGCAAAATTATTTGAAGAAGAAATAGCTGGCAATTTTACTGGTGTGGGCATGGAAGTCAGTATAAAGGACAAAATCTTGACAGTCATTGCTCCGCTCAAGGACACCCCCGCTTACAAAGCCGACATTCGTCCGGGCGATAAAATCCTAAAAATTGATAAGACGATCACTGCCGGCTTAAGCATTGAAAAAGCGATCAAATTAATCAGAGGAGAAAAAGGCACGACAGTAACATTGACGATCGCTCGAGAAGGAGAAAAAGAACCTCTAGAGATAAAAATAGTAAGGGATACCATAGACATACCGACCATAGACACGGAAAAGAGACCAGATGGCATTTTTGTTATCAAACTTTATAGTTTTTCTGCCAACTCGGCCAGCCTTTTTCGCAATGCGATCAAAAGCTTCGTAGATTCTAGAAGCGATAAATTGCTCTTGGATTTGCGAGGAAATCCGGGCGGATATTTGAATGCAGCTGTTGATATGGCCAGTTGGTTCTTGCCAAAAGGTAAAATTGTTGTGACTGAAGACTACGGCAACAATAGAGAACCGGAAGTATTCAGAAGCAAAGGTTATGCTATTTTCAATGATAAATTGAAGTTTCTTATTCTGATCGATGGCGGATCCGCTTCAGCATCGGAAATCCTAGCTGGCGCGATGCAGGACTACGGACGCGCAAAGCTTGTGGGCAGCCCAAGTTTCGGCAAGGGCTCTGTGCAAGAAGCGATCAAAGTTACCTCCGATACTCTTTTGAAAATCACCGTAGCTAAATGGCTCACCCCGAATGAAAATTCTATTTCAGAAAAAGGACTGACTCCAGACTATCCAGTGGAAGTTACAAAAAAAGATTTAGAAAATAAGAAGGATGCGCAATTAGAAAAGGCCGTAGAGTTGTTGCTTAGTGGAAAGTTATAAAGTTCTTAAAGTTATAAAGTAAAGATGAAAGTAATATTCTTACAAGATGTGCAAAGAGTGGGTAGAAAACATGATGTAAAAGAAATAAATGACGGTTATGCGGTAAATTTTCTTTTACCTAGAAAGTTGGCCGAGCTTGCAACTCCCAGGGCAATTTCTGAATTAGAAAAAAGAAAGAAAAATATAGAAATAGAGAGGGAAGTGCAAGAAAATTTACTCCTGAAAAACTTAGAAGAAATAAAAGGGAAAGTGATAACTATCAAAACAAAAGCTGATGAAAAAGGACATTTATTTTCTAAAATTCACAGCAAAGAAATCATTGCAGAAATGAAAGCGCAAAATCATGCTCATATCGGTGAAGAATTTATTGTCTTAGAAAAACCAATCAAAGAAATAGGGGAGTTTGAAATTCCCATTTCTATCAAGGGAAAGAAATCTTCGTTTAAACTTGTAGTGGAAAAAATCTAAAACCAGAGCTATATTGTCTAAATAATATTGACTATTTTCTTTACAGCTGTCTTGCCGTTAAAAGAAGTCTTGCGTCTAGAGCCAAACTTTACAGTACCGTCCTTTAGAGCGAAAAGAGTGTCATCTTTGCCTATACCGACGTTGTTGCCAGCCATGACCGTAGTACCGCGCTGACGAACGATAATAGCCCCAGATTGGGCCTTTTCCCCATCATAAAGCTTAATACCGAGGTATTGTGGATTTGAATCTCTTAAATTTTTGGCGGTTCCGCCAGCTTTTCTATGTGCCATAAAATATTGTATAATCCAATAACAAAATCAAGTATAATTCATTATATGGAAAAAATCAAGCAATTCTTGAAAAGTGAGCAGGGAAAAGATGTTTTGATAGTTATTATCGTCATTTTAGTGGGCTTGGGTTCGTTTGAATTAGGCAGATTATCCAAGGAAAACAGCTCTTCAGGCATAAAAATCGAGTATAAAGATCAAATAAAAAACATAAAAAACCAGGAAGCCAGCGCTATTTTATCTGTGCCTGCAATTTCAAATTCATCTCAAAAATCTTTTTTTGCCTCGAATAGGGGAACAAAATATTATTCGATCGGATGTTCGGCTGGTAAAACTATTAAACAAGAAAACAGGGTCTATTTTACCACCAAAGAAGAGGCCGAAACGGCGGGATATGAGCTTTCCAATTCGTGTAGATAAAACACATGGTACACAACATATATTGTGCGACACGGTATTTCTTTCAACAAAGGGCTTTTAGACCACTTCCCTTTAAATTACTTCACACTATTAAATAGATCTTTGAACCAATTTAGAATCCCAGCCCAAGTTAAATGAAAGTAATCTAGAATACCTGATATGGTGATCCCGAAATAACGCATCAAAAGCAGAGCGATCACGATAATAATTATTAGTTGTAGAAATCCCCTGTTTTGATTTTTTAGATTATTTTTCATCTTTATATTTTATCATAGTTATTTATACGGAGGCAAATAATTCATTGGGTCAAGATAAGCATTGGTGGCTGAAATTGGCTGGGTTAGAGTTTTACCTGGATAAGACTTACTATCAAATGAGTCTACTTTTACTCCACTTGATACATACAAGGACAAATGCAGATGAGGACCAGTAGAAGAGCCTGTATTGCCACTGTATCCTATCACAGCGCCTCTTGCCACTTGTTGTCCCACTTTTACTTTACTTAGAGACAGATGCGCATAAGTACTAGAAAGCCCATTATTGTGTTCAATAAATATCCACTTACCAAAAGATGCTTTTGGACAACAAATGTCTGTATCACCGACTCCTTTGACGATACCATCTGCAACAGATTTTACTGGAGTGCCTACAGGTGCTCGAAAATCTGTTCCACGATGAAATCCTCCCCATCTGGGAGCATATGGAGAAGTTACAAATATGCTATCAAGGGGCCAACCTAAAATTCTGCCAGAAGGTATCTTGGATGGATCTAGGATGAATTTCAATTGTGATTCATAACCTTCTAATTCCCTTTCAAAAGCCGCTTTCTTTGCTAGCTGATCTTTCAATAATTTTTGATAATTTGCTTCGCTATTTTTTGTCTGAATCAAAAGCTTATTCTTTTCATTTGTATTTTGAATTACTATCTTTTGCTGATCCGAAAGTTTGGATTTCAAGAGGACAAGTTCATTTTTGGCGCTAATAGTTTCCTCTCTAGTATCTTCCAACTCGCTTTTTATCTCTTTTAATTCCAATATTTTTTCTCTAATTTTTTCTCGAATAGCAACAATGTTATCTATATCATTCCAGACTGCCGTAAAATCATTTTTAGATAAGATGGTCTCCAATATATTATTTTCCTCCAATTCATAAGTATCTCGAATACCCAAGCTAATGGATTCCACATCATTTTCGATAGAATTTTGCTTCGCGCCAATATCAGAGCTCAAACTCTGTATTCGAAGATTTGTTTTATCGATTTTCGTTTGAGTGATATTTATATCAACTACTAATTTTTTCTTGGTCAGATCCAATTCTTTGATTGATTTGCTCAAAGAATTTTTCTGCTCGCCAATATTCCCCAGTTCAATTTGATATATTCTTATTTCTTCTTCCAGTTTGGCAATGTCGGCATCTTTTTGATTTATTTTATTTTGCAGTTCCTGTGCTGTCTGCGCGTTAGAAAAAGCTAGAGGAATTATCAAAAATACTCCAAAAAATATCAGACTAAATAGCTTTTTGTAATCTTGATAATGTTTCATTTTTTCCTATGATCGAAGCAATAATAAAAGGATCTGGAGATTTGTCCAAGCCTGATAGGGCATAGCGAACAGGGTGCAACAGCTCTCCCCTACTGCCTAGATTATTAGCGATCAGTATCAAAGTATTTTTAATAATTTCTGTAGTGAAATTTTCTTCAGTTAGATCTTCTAGGGCTTTGATCGCCAATTTTAAATTGCTAATAATTTTTTCTGGAGCTATATTTTTATATATAAGTTTTGCTTTGTCTATCGTGGGTGACTTGAAAAATAAATCGAGCTCTCCCCTTTCGATCATATCTTTCACATCTCCCCATTTTGAAATTCGTTCAAGAACAAGCGGAACTAATTTGGGATTTTTCATTTCAGCTGGCAACCACTCTAAAATATTTTTCTCTATTTCGGCTGGTGGCAGCCTTTTCATGTGTTCCTTGTTTAGCCAGTCTAGTTTTTCAGAATTAAACACTCCCCCGCTTTTTTGGATCTTATGTAAATTAAATTTTTCTATAAGTTCTTCTAGAGTAAAGACTTCTTGTTCGCCGCCTGGATTCCACCCAATCAGCGCCATAAAATTTATAATCGCTTCTGGTAAATACCCCAGATCTCTATATTCCAAAGCAGGTATCACTTCCGGATCTCGCTTGGAAAGTTTGGATTTGTCTTTACCTAGAATAAGCGGCATGTGCGCGTAAAGCGGGCGGGGGGCGCCGATAGCTTCTTGGATCAGAATCTGACGTGGAGTATTAGCGATGTGTTCTTGGCCGCGGATGACATGAGTGACCGCCATTTCAAAATCGTCCACCACGACTGTGAAATGATAGAGTGGCTCAGTAAGACTTCGGGCGATAATAAAATCTTTCAAATCTGTCGTGTCGAATTCTATATCGCCCAAAACAATATCGTTGAATACGATTTTTTTATTTGGATTCTTAAAACGAATTACTTCGCTTCTCTGCCCTGCTTCTTTTATCTCTTCTTTTGATACATAAGCAGATCCATCAGCGATCATTTTCTCTAAATATTTTTTATATATTTCTGTCCGCTCTGATTGCCTGAAAAATTGGTCCGGTTTTAATCCCAACCATTCAAAAAGATCCAAAAATCCATCTTCATATTCTTTTTTAGATCGCTCTTTGTCGGTATCTTCACTACGCAGAATATAAGTGCCCTTATTTTGCTTTGCAAAAAGGTAATTATATAAGGCCGAACGAACCCCACCCAGATGGAAATGACCCGTCGGCGATGGCGCAAATCTGGTTACAATCTTTTGGTCTGGCATACCTATATAATAACACAAAAATACAACCCCTCCCTAGCCCTCCCCTTATCAAGGGAGGGGAAAATACAAATACAAAACGAACCTATTTTTCTAATAAATGTTTAGTTTTAACAAGATACTCTTGAACATTTTTTATCTGTTCAAAATTTTTCACTTTATGACCGTACGGGAATTTCATATAAGCGTTCAATAAAATTGAAGCTTGCAGAGCTCTTTTATTATAAGGTTTTTCTTTAAAATACCCTTTAATCAGTTGCTCGCCAGCCCGAGATAGTCCGCCATCATTGGCTATGGTTCTCATTATGCTCCGCCCTAGATCAATATATCCATCATTAAAGCCTGGACTCGGATCAAAAATCGTCAACGGATTTGTAGCAAAGGTGTTGGAAGTTCCAAAGTCATTATGGCAATAACTGCTTTTTTTATTATCATTTATATGAGTAATAAGTATCTCAAATGCTAAAGACAAAGATCCATGCTCTTCCCCAAGAAGATTATTTTCTCTTGCGTATTCAATTCTCTTTTGCATTTCAGGACTATCAAGCCAATCTTTAAATTGATGAAACTCAGCTTTGATATTTTTGTTGTCTAGACTGCGGCCATATCCTTTTGCTTCAGGCTCATGCATCACGCGAAGAATTTTTCCCAACTCAACATAAATTTCTCTATTGATTGTTTCTCCTTTATGATAAGTTTCCGTTAGTGTTTTTGCATCTATAAATTCCATCAAAATGTACTGATGACCATTCAATATTCCATCTTCAAATACATGTGGAACTCTAACCCCCGCCTGTTCCCAGACTTTCAAAAATTGAGCATCCCCGAGGGTGTGCGTGAGACTTAAAGGAATTCTAAGAACCAACTTTTCGTCAGATGTTTCTATGATACTTATGAGTGATGAAACACCCTTGTCGGCAAATGTAACACTGACATCTTTATCTTTAAATCTTTCATGATTGGAAATAAAATCTTTAACATGCGGAACAAGAGTCATTCGTCTTTCGTTGAATTTTTGATCTACTTCGTGTTCAGATAATTTTGGCTCGTTATAAAAAGTAATTTCTGACATTTTTCTTATGTAGACGTCCGACGTCTACAAGTGTTAATCATCATTAAAGTGAAAGTCGATTTCTTCTAAATTATCACGTCTATCTTTAAAAGATTTCTTCCCCCTACTCTCTCGCACTATATCAATTATTTCTTTTCCGTGTCGGTAAAAATTTTCATAACCGCCAAACCATTCAAGAAATTTATTTCCTTCTTTGGGATTTATAATAAAAAAATTACCTTTTTCATATTCTTCTTCACTACTACGCACTAATTTTAATTTATTTTTTGAAATATTATGCACTTTATAATTCCACATTACATAAGCAAAAATCATTTCAAAATAATTTTCCTTTTCAGCATAATTTGATTTAAATTTCCCTTGAAGCAACGCTCCGCTTCGCCGATTTTTGTCATTAAAATATCTTGTGTATCCTCCTTGTAATCTTTTCATAAATTCACTGATACCGCCATCAATTTCCTGTTTTAAAATAAAATGAAAATGATTCGGATTAAGACAATATTCAACAATAGAAACCAATCTTTCTTTATTTTTAGGAATTTGGAGACGTCGGACGTCTACAAATGATTCTTGTTCGCGAAGTGCTAGTTCTAAACTTCCCACAGGATCTTTATAGGAAAATAATTTCATAGATAATAAAAATCTTGCAGCATCTTTTTCATCCATGAAAATAGAGCGCTTATCAACGCCTCTATTGTAAATGTGGAAATAAGAACCAGAAATAAAGGGATGTTTTCTCATATCTTTAGTATATCATTGTAGACGTCGGACGTCTACACGGTTATTTCTCGTGGCTCAAAGCGATATCCACGAGAGCGCGAGCGATTTTCATCGCCGCATCATGTTTAGCAAAGGCTTTGGCGCTCTGTACCATCGAGTCGTAAACTCCTTTGTCCCCCGTTATCCTTTCAATTTCTGAGCTCAAAATATTGGCTGTCATATTCATTTCTTCTACTACACTGCAAGCGCCCGCGCGAGCATAATTAAACGCATTTTTTTTCTGATGATCCATGTTGGTATGTGTGATCGGTATCAAAATGGATGGCACACCCCAAGAGGCTATCTCAAAAAGCATTGACCCCGCTCGAGAAATGATGATGGTGGCCGCGCCGGCAGCCATTTTCATCGCGAGAGGATTCAAAAAAGCCACCGAAAGATACCTGGTCTTGTATTCATTCTCACTTAGCACGACTTCCGCCCTGTTCGTCACGCTCGTAAAATTCCTGACACCCGTCTGGTGGATAATCTGATAATTATTCACCAATCTAGGCAATGCATCTAAGATAGTATTATTGATAAGTTCCGCGCCTTGAGAACCTCCCAAGACGAGGATCACTGGCAAACTCCCTTCAAGCTTAAAATAATCCAGCGCCTCTTTTTTAGGAGCAGGATTTTCTATTTCTGTTCTGATAGGCTGGCCCGTCCAAGCGATTTTTTTCTTTGGGAAGTGATCAGCCGCTTCTATGAAAGAAACAGCGATTTTTTTGGCAAAATGGCCAGCCCACCTATTCACCCGCCCCGGAGTAGAATCTGATTCATGGATCACTATTGGAATACGTAAAATTCTCGCGGCAAAAATCGCCGGAAACGAGGCATATCCGCCCTTGCCAAAAACAACGTCTGGATAAATTGAAAACATTTTATAAAGCGCATTCACGGTACCAAAAAAAATCTTTAAAATATCCCGGATATTTTTTAAAAAACTTTTAAAAGAAACATGGGTGCGCATTTTGCCAGTCTTGATCTCTTCATATATCAGCCCATTTTCAAAAAGCATTTCCTTGTCATAAGGATTGTCCGAGATATAGTAAAGCTTGGGCCCTAATATATTCTCGTGATCTATTATTTGATTGACTCTCTCGGTAACGGCAATAATGGGATAAAAGTGACCGCCCGAACCACCGCCTGTAAAAACTATTTTCATATACTTTATAACTTTATGAACTTTTTGCTTTATAACTACTTTTAGATACCTGCAACACGATGCCAATCGCCATGAGGTATATCATGAGCGAAGTGCCCCCATGGCTCATGAAAGGAAGTGGGACGCCGGTCAATGGAAAAACTCCAGTAATCGAAGCAATGTGCATAAATGACTGCACGGTAATCAGTATAACAATTCCAGAGACCAAAAGTCTACTAAAGAGATCCGGAGCACTGTTCCCAATACGAAATCCACGCAGGGCAAAAAGCACATAGATAAATATGACACTGGCCGCTCCGACAAAACCCAGCTCTTCACCCACTACGGCAAAAATGGAGTCCCCTTGCGGTTCTGGAAGATAACTGAACTTTTGAATGCTTTGACCAAATCCCCTGCCGAATATTCCACCTGACCCCATGGCAATCAGCGATTGTTGAATTTGATAGGAAGATCCCCTAGGATCGGCAGATGGATCGATAAAAGTTTTTACTCTCTCTTGCAAATAGGGCGTAAAAAAAATTAGAGTTCCCAAAAGAAATACTCCCCCGACACCCACTCCTAAAATATATTTAATAGGAACACCGGAGATAAAAAGCATCACGATTCCAGTTACGGTGATTAAAATAAAACTTTTAGTATCGGGTTGTTTAAGTAAAATGACAGCGATGAGCGCGAGCATTATAGTAAATGGCAGAATTCCAAACTTGAAATCCTGCACTTTGTTCTTTACCCAAGACAGCCAAGCGGCAAAATAAATCACGAATCCCAATTTTAAAAATTCCACCGGCTGAAAAGAAAAACCACCGAGCTCTATCCATCTTTGCGCGCCACCATGACTCCAGCCAAAGTGGGGTATAAAAACAGCGGCGGTTAAAAGTATTGATCCTAAAAAAATCAAAAAAGAATATTTGCGCCAAAACTTGTAATTTATTTTTGAACAAAAATACATGAGAGCGAGCCCAACCCCAAGACCTAAAACCAGCTGGCTAAAAAGAACTGAGTAAAAAGTTTTTGCATTTTTAGCCAAGATCCCCAAGGACGCAGAAACAAACATCGCAACTCCAAAAACAACAAGCAGAAATATTATTATCAGAAAAAATCTATCTATCTTCTTTTCTCTCATGATTTAATGAGGCAAGACCTAACATGTTAGGTCTTGCCTCTAACTTATCTGCTTATAATTGCTAAAATTATACCGATAATGGCAAAGATGACGGAGATAATCCAAAAACGCATCGTAACCTTGTAAGAAGACCAGCCAATTGCTTCAAAATGGTGATGAAGCGGGGCAAGTTTGAACAATCTTTTTCCTCCTCTAAATTTTTTCGAGGCCATCTGTAAAATAACCGAAGCAGATGTGAGAACTAGGGGCAAAGCGACAATGGGAAGAATAAAAACTGAATCAGTCAAAAATGCCAGCGTCGCGAGGGTAATAGTGAGGCCCATGATGCCCGTCTCTCCCATAAAAAATCTAGCCGGAGGAATGTTGAACCACAGAAATGCCAAGATCGCCCCGGTAATAACGGCTGAAAATGCGGCGATATCGATCTGATTGTTGGCATAAGCTATCGCCGAGTAAGCGGCAAAAATAGATGCTAAAACCCCTCCAGAAAGTCCATCGATCCCATCTATCACTCCCCCGGAAAAAGTAGCCAAGGCGACGATGATAAAAAATGGAACAATTAAAATGCCTAAATAGATTTCTCCAAAAAAAGGAATATGCAGCGAGGTTATGCCTAATTTATAAAAAAACCACATTCCTATCATAAGAGACATAAAGGTAATGAGAAAGACTTTCCATTTGCGCCAAGATTTATCGTCCCGAGCAAACCTGCCGCTGCCATAAATCTGAATCAAGTCGTCCCAAAGCCCGATCAATGACCCTATCAAAAGCGTAAAAATAGGTATGAGGGTTTGATTGCGGCTCAAGAAATTTATTTCAGAACTATAGCTGGAAGGAAAGAAAATTGAGGCTAAATAAAAAATAAGCGTGGTCGTCAAGACAGAAATCCAGATGATCACCCCGCCCACTCTGGGTGTGCGGAGTTCCTCCTTCTCTTTATTAATCTTTTGAAAATCTGAAGTGGTTCCGTTAGCGCTCCTAGAATACCTCTTCCACATTTTATATTTGTAAAAAAAATGAGTCGCGATTGGAGTAAAAAAAAGCCCGAAAAAAAATGCAACCGCTGTCGGCAAAAATATTTTGATTAAGCTGAAATACATATATCCACTATACCATTTTTTGATTAAAATGCATCAATGTGCTATTGTTTTCAAGTGAAAAAACATATTTCTAAACTTGCATTGTCTTTCGCCACATTTCTTTTTGTATTCCTGTTGTTTACACCCTACTTTACGACAGACTTCATGGATTTAAGACAGCAAAAAGAAAACGAGGAAAATTATCAAAGATTTCTGCAAGAAAAAATTGCGCAAGAAATTGCAAAAAGAAACGCTGAAGACAAAATCTACTTGACTGGCAAATTTGACCCGAATCTGCGGGAAGATTTTGCTCTGGTGCCCTCACAATACAACATCGCCAGATACAAGATGTATTTAAGAAAAGAGACTTTGGATGCTTTTGGGGACATGGCAGAAGCTGCCGCAAAAGATTCTATAGAATTGAATATAACTTCCGCTACCAGAAATTTTGATTACCAAAAAGATCTCTGGAATAGAAAGTGGGACAGCACGACGTTGGCAGAAAAAAAAGATCTATCAGAAGACATGCTCGATGAGATAAAGAGGTTTAAGAAGATATTGGAATATAGCGCTGCTCCCGGCACATCTAGACATCATTGGGGCACAGAAATAGATATTAATAGCGTAACTCCAAAATTTTTTGAGACAAGCGAGGGTAAAAAAGTATACGAATGGCTCCAAGTAAATGCTCCCGTCTTCGGATTTTGCCAGACTTATAATGAAAAGGGTGAAAGCAGACAAGCCGGGTACAACGAAGAAAAATGGCATTGGTCCTATATGCCACTGTCCCGAACTCTCACGCAAGAATATAAAAAATTGATAAAAGATGAAGACATCACAGGATTCTTGGGCGACCAATATGTCCCCGCTTTAAATTTAATCAATAATTATGTACTCAACATCAATCCTGATTGCTTTTAACTTCTTCCTCTAAATTCTTTGCCGCAACATCTATGGAATTTATAACTTCAGCATAGCCGGGCAGTTCTTCTACTGATTTTATACCCATAAAGGAGATCAGCTCAAAACTTGGTTTGTAGATAAAGCGCCTATTGTCTTTCGGATCTGTTATTTTTTCTACCAGCCCGCGGACGGACAAAGCGCGCAAGGTGAAGCTCGAATTCACGCCCCGGATATAATCAATCTCGGCGCGGGACACTCCATTTTTATAAAGCACAATAGACAGTGTTTCCAGACTTGCCTTGGAAAGTTCTTTATTCAGTTCTTCTTTCTGTAAATTCTCAATCAGATCGGACAACTCTGGCGCCGTGCCGAGCATAATTTCCCCGCCTGCATCAGCTATGCTTGAAGCATTGCGGGCAGGTTTTTCTTTTTCCAACAAAACTATCCCCCTGTCTTTTAAATTTTCTTTTAATTTTTCTACACCTTTGTTTATTTCTGTCTCTTCAACTTTCAAAATCTCCGAAAGTTTTTTACGTGCAATCGGCTCCCCTTTCCAAAATAATATAGCTTCTATCTTTTTTTCTATTTCCATAAATTTTAATTTGCAATTTGCTCCTGCTTATTAAATATAATATCCCCCTTATCGCCTTCTTGGACCGCATCGATAATTCCTTGCCTCACAAGCTCTAATAAAGCCAAAAATCCGACTATCGCAACCACTTTTTCCTCCCGAGTCGTTATTTTGCCGTGCAAATCTTTAAAATTCATTTTCAGAGAATTTTGTATTCTTTCGGTAAGCCGATCGATCATCTCTTCAATACTGATGACTTTGCGCACTTCCACCTCCGGCAAAAATACTTTCTTTGGCATTGAGCCTAGGACATTTTGAGCAAAACCCATCATGCTTTCTTTTGTAATTTGCGCATCCGGCAAAAATACTAGAACATCACTCTTTCTTTCAAGTGGCGCAAAAATTATGTTTTTACCAAAATTGTTTTTGATATTTCCTCCAAGTTTTGTAAAAAGTTCGTACAATCGCAATCTCTCCTCCAGATTTTTTATATCACCTTCTTCCTCCAACGTCAGATTCAGATTAGGCAAAAGTGATTTTGATTTGATCAAAATAAGGGTTGAGGCCACTAAAATAAAACTAGCGATTTGGGCAGAAGAAATCGAACCAGAAGCGCCAAGTTTGTTCATGTAACTCAAATAATCTTCCGTCACTGCCGAGAGCGAAACATCGTTTATGAAGAATTTGCGTTTTTCTATCAATTCCAAAAGCAAACCAAACGGTCCTTCAAAATTTGCCATTTTTATTGTATATGCGTGCTCCCTTTGGGTTTCCACCCTTATATGCTAGCATTTCTTTATGCAAAAGAAAAATACTGCGAGAAATTTCACCCGCCACAAAGGAGGGGTCCGCCTATCAAAAAATGTCATACCAATAGAATACGACATACAACTAAAACCAGATTTAGACAACTTTACTTTTTGGGGTATGGAAGTCATAACGCTTTTCATATTAAAACCGACCAAAATATTAACTCTGCATTCTAAAGAGCTCGAAATTGAAACAGTTAGGATTGCAGATGTATATGCCAAAATTTCTTATGATGAAAAAAAGGAAACAGCAACTTTTTTATTTCCCAAAAATATTTTAGCCGGCAAAAATAAATTAATAATAGTTTTCAAAGGAATATTGAATGATAAAATGCGCGGATTTTATCGCAGCCGTTATACTACCGGTGGCAAAGAATACCACATGGCGACAACCCAGTTTGAAGCTACAGATGCGCGCAGAGCATTTCCTTGTTTTGATGAACCAGCGCAAAAAGCTGTCTTCTATGTATCGCTCATCGTCCCACTCGGCAAGACCGCGATTTCCAATACGCTTCCCGTTTCCGTAGCAGAACATGAGGCGGGCTATCAAATAGTAAAGTTCTCGCCGACACCCAAAATGTCCACATATCTGCTCGCATTTATCGTCGGAGATTTTGAGTATATAGAATCCAAAACCAAGAATAACGTACAAGTGCGGGTCTTTACTACTCCCGGCAAAAAACATCAAGCCGAGTTTGCTCTCGACTGCGCGGTAAAAACTTTAGAATTTTACGAAAAATATTTTGCTATTGCTTATCCTCTTCCTGTCTTAGACATGATCGCTATTCCGGATTTTACATCCGGAGCAATGGAAAATTGGGGCGCGATCACTTATCGCGAGTCCGCTCTTTTGGTTGATGAAGAGCATTCCTCACTTTCGAATAAACAATGGGTAGCGCTGGTCATTGCCCACGAGATAGCGCATCAATGGTTCGGCAATCTAGTGACAATGGAATGGTGGACTCATTTATGGCTCAATGAGGGTTTTGCTTCATATATAGAATATCTCGCAATAGACAAACTCTTCCCGCATTGGGATATTTGGACGCAATTTTCGAACAATGAGCTGGGCACAGCGCTTAGACTCGACGCCCTACTTCATACTCATCCGATCGAAATACCCGTGCATCACCCGGATGAAATCGGCGAGATATTCGATGAGGTGTCTTATTCCAAAGGCGCATCGATCATCCGAATGCTCGCGGATTATTTGGGTGAAAAAGATTTCAGAGACGGCCTCCGGCATTACCTAAAAAAACATAGTTATAAAAATACTGAGACATTCCACCTCTGGGAATCATTTGAGAAGATTTCTAAAAAACCTGTCGCCAAAATGATGCATAATTGGACTTCCGAGCCTGGATATCCAGTAGTAAAAGCTCAAATGATAAAGGGAAAAATAAATTTCTCTCAAAGTAGATTCTTCGCGAGCCCGATATCAGCAAAAAAAGTAAAAGGTAAAACAAAATGGGAAATCCCGATAAATTTCAAAAAAAATAAGGTAAATTTTGGTGAAGCAGGATTCTTTAGGACTGCATATTCTCCTGAACTTCTCGAAAAATTAAAAATCCCGGTTGAAAAAAAACTTTTGTCCGCTCGCGATAGACTCGGCATCATCCGAGATCTATTTGCTCTCGCCGAAGCGGGCACGATACCGACTACAGATGCACTAGAATTTTTGTCCGCATACAAAAAAGAAGACAATTATACCGTTTGGCTTGAAATTGCAATGGGTCTAGGGAGGTTAGAACAACTTTTGGCTAAGACCGACCTAAAAGCAAGACTAGACGGGCTGGTTTTCTCCCTATTCTCCCCTCTTGCCAAAAAATTGGGTTGGAAAAAGAAAAGAAACGAAGCTCACACTGATGCGCTCTTGCGTTCCCTGGCTATCTCTCGCGCCGGACGCGCCGGACGTTCGAGTGATGAAAAAATAATAAACGAAGCGAGAAAAAAATTTATTTTAATGCAAAAGGGCAAACATGTGCATCCCGATCTGCGCGGAGCTATTTATTCCATTATCGCAAAATGGGGAGGAAAATCAGAATACGATCTTTTTATTAAAAAATATAAAAAAGAAACACTACATGAAGAAAAAAATAGAATCGGTAACGCTCTAGGAGATTTTCGTGATCCAAAATTATTAAAGCTTGCATGCGAATTTGCATTTTCGAATAATGTCCGAATGCAAGACACCATCGGCATCCTTTCTTCTGTAGGAGGAAATCCACTGGGACGAGATATCTGGCTCAATTTTATCCAGAAGAATTGGAAAACATTAGTCTCGCGTTACGGCGACGGCGGGCATACCCTCGCTCGACTGGTCAAAGCCATTTCCGGAAGCGCCGAAGAAAAGCATTTGAAAGCTTTTAAAAAATTCTTTGCCACGCACGACGCTCCGGGCGCGCAGCGCGCGATAGAGCAAGTCAAAGAGCGCTTAGAGGGCAATATCGCATGGCTGAAACGAGATCATGAGAAAATCAATAATTTCTTGCTATAAGATAGTTTTTATGATATAATACGAGAAACGTACAAACAGACCCTCATGGTCTTCACAATTTAAAAAAGGAAACAAAATGAACAAAAACAACTCGGGGGAGTATTGGGATTCCCGACTCACCCAAAGTCCGGAAAATCCATTCCCCTTAGCCCCTAAAGACTGGATTGAAAAAGTGATGGCTAAATGGAAATCTGGTAATGATGCAGAAAGGGGGAAGTATGAGAGAAAGTATCGGAAAGAAAATCGACGGTTCGGAAATTTCTGCCGCAAAAAGATGTTGGTCGAACTTAAAAACATGGATCCTGGCAGGATAAATGTTTTGGGTTTAGGCCTTCGAAGAGACATTGCGTGGACGGAAATGGCCGTTAGAATGGGGTTCGGAGTCAGTATCTGGGACATGAGTCGATTTGCGTGTGAAAACGCAAGGCGAGAGCTAATGATATTGATGAACATCACCCAAGTCGAGATAATGGCTGGTTGGAAATCCGGGGAAATCGATGAACAGGATGCAGTAGCATATTACGCCTGTCAATTCATCGAACACCAGGGTGACGAATTACCAATGTTCATGCATCATTTGGGAGAATTTCTCCGGGTTCCTGGACGCAAAGTTTATTTAATCCTTCCACGTCTGGAAGACAATCCGTCCAATAAAGTAAAATGGAACTCGGCTTCCCCACCTCTCGACCACCAATGGCAGAAACCGTTACTGGAAGGATTCGGGGGGCAACTCAATATTTATGTCTTAGGTAAGCATAAATATTTTAACCGGATGTATACATTTGTCCGGATCAGCATGTAGAAAAAATCACTAGGGAGGGAACGAGGACAATCTCTTCTCTCCCTTTCTTTTTAAATTTAGTATAATCCCAGTAGTAGAGCAAAGCTCACTACAGGATAAATAAAAAAAATGAAGCAAAAAATAAACACAATTTCAGAAAAAATTACTTTACTGAATAAAACTATTCTTGACTCAATGGCGGAAAAAGACAAAGGTGCTATAGTCAAAAATTTTACTGAAAACAGCATCAAAATTTTAGGAGCTGATTTTGGCTTCGCTTGGTGGAAATTTAGCGACAGCGATGAATACAAATTGGCTTATAAAAGTCCTAGCACTCCCTACAATCCATTTTTACCAAGAAATAAAGCAAGCCATTACACGGCTATAAAAACTAGGAGACCTCTTTTTAAAAGCACGATAAAAAAAGAAGATTACGGATCATCTAATATTACTCCCTATATGAAAAGTTTTGTTATCATCCCCATTTATCATAAACAATATATTTATGGCAGCATCACATTGTGCTATAAAAAACAACACAATTTTACGGAGGAAGAAATTACTTTATCTCAAGCAATAGGACATACCACCGCTCAAGCTATCACTACCCATAGACTTCTCAAGACAGACGCTCTTCTTAGAGAAGAAAAATCCAAAACAGAGTTTATTGCAAACGCGACTCATGAGCTTCGCACTCCGCTGGCTGTCATGAAAGGCAACATAGATTTGGCGTTGATCGACAAGAAAAATTCAAAATTAGCGCATCAAGCTTTAGAAGCCGTAGACATCGAGATAGACATCCTATCTAATATCTTTAAAGATCTAGCCCTACTGACTTCTCCTAAAAATAGAAAAAATTTGATAAATCCAATTGATATTAATATCACAAACTTGCTGGAAAAAACAATAAAAAGATTGGAAACCATAGCTGCAGAAAAAAATATAGAAATCAAAATAGAAACTCCGGAAAACCCTAAGCATCAAAATATTTTTGTATTGGGAGATGAAGAATATTTAAATAAATTATTTCTCAATCTTATAACCAATGCCATTGCCTATGGCAAAAATGACGGAAGTGTTTTTATCGGCATATCTAAAAACAAAGATTTTGTGAAAATAAAAATAGTAGATGACGGCATGGGCATATCAAAAGAAGATCTGCCGAAAATATTTGACCGTTTTTATAGAGCGGACAAAGCTCATAATTCTTATGGCAATCATTCTGGGCTAGGACTCGCAATAGTAAAATGGATAACGGAAATACACGGGGGTATGATAAAAGTCCAGAGTATCCATGGTAAAGGTAGCATTTTCACCGTAACCCTACCGATCTCGTCACAGTTGAACTAGACTTTTTGTGCATAAGTCTGTGGAAAAAGTTAATATAGATTTAATAATTGAAGTTATCCACATCTTATTCACAAAAAGATGCAAAAGAGCTAATTTTTGATATTGACAACAATATTCATAAAAAGTTAATATTAAAACTAGGTTAAGTTTTTTAAACAAACTAAATCTAAAAAGTCGATCAACATTAAAAAATTACGAAGAAATAAAATATGTTAAAAAAATTTATGAAAATAAAGAAGGGGTCACAAAGTGTTCAAGAGAATAAATCTAAAAAAGAGTACGGCGTTTTAAAAATGTGCAGAAAATGTTATGCATTCCAATACGAAAATGGATGGCATTTTGAAAAGCCTGCTCATTTACTAGAACGAGACCCAAACGAAGAAGTCACAGTGCAATTCAGCCAATGCTCTGCTTGCGTTGAAGAAGCTCTGGCTATGTATGATATGGAGTACGTTTAAAATGAATAAAACTACAGAAAGAATCCTAAAAGAATACGAAGCGAAAGCTGATTTATATAAAAAGTTTACCGATGCGATCCGTTTCCTCTTCGAGAACATACTAAAAAAGGGAGGCTATAAATATTATATTTATGCCCGCCTCAAACAGATAGAAAGCTTGGAAGAAAAAATTGAAAGAAAAAAGCTGAAAGGTAAAATATATAAAAGACTAGAAGATATAAAAGACATCGCCGGAATAAGGGTGATCTTTTATACTGAGAAGGATAGAAGAAAATTTATCTCAAAAATACAAAAAGAATTCAAAGACTCCCTAAAAATCAAAAAAACCCATAAAATATCAGGTTATCGAGCTGTTCATGCAAATGTAGTCTTGGGAAAAGAAAGACTAAAATTAAGCGAATACGAAGCTTTTAAAGGATTAAAATGTGAAATACAACTTTGCCTCATTTTAGAGCACGCTTGGGCTGAAATCGAACATGATGTTCTATATAAAGAAAATATAAAATTGAGCGAATCCGATAAGGTTCATTATCTCCACATGAAAGACAGAATGCAAGGAATTATGCAAAATTATATAAACAAGGCATCAGTCGAACTCGAGCGCGTTGTTTTGCAGTCTAAAAGAATAAAAAGAGATAGTGTGGGAAAATTAAAATCCGAGATCCTCGTTCACTAATATCATTCTGATTTTTCTGCCCATCATTTGATGCTCACCATTAAATGTTACGATCTTGTTGGGCGCGGTGCCGACGCCGTATTTTTCTTTCATATGCTTGTCTTCGAGTGGTATAACATAGTCATAGAGACGATTCATCGCATCCGGCAAAGTCGGAACAATTTTCTTGGTACTAACTACAAAAATAAGATTTGGAGAGGTAAAGACTATGTGCGGTAATTGGCTCCCAGTATTCGATGCAATAATGAATTCACCTGTCTGCGCAAGAGCATGCACACTGCCTAGATAATAATCTGAAAGAACGGCAAGCTTTCTAAGTTGCGCTTGCTTGACTGGATCTTTTTCCGCAATTATTCCTTCATGCAGATTGTTCCAGCCGTGCTTCCCTTCTTTAAGAAAATCCACGAAACCCAACTGCTCGAGCGTCACCGAAGCTCCATTCATGACCGATGCGCCTTTCGGAATGAGTTCTTTGATTTTTGCAAGTGCTTCCGATCCACTTTCCACCATAAATGCTTCCGTATTTCTCGCACTAAGAGCTTTAATAGTTTTATCTACGACTTCTTTTGTAGCTAATTGATCGTATTTCATACTTTTATATTATATCAAGAATCAATTAATTATTCGCATCTATTTTTGTCGCAACGATGAAGTCGTTTTCAGAGAGTCCGCCGATGGCGTGAGTGGAAAGTTCGAGAAGAACTTTATTGTAATGTATGTGAATATTTGGATGATGACCTTCTTCTTCAGCAATATCGGCGACACGCTCGACGAAATTTATCGCCCCGATAAAATCTTTAAATTTATATTCTTTGGAGATTTTTTTAGCCTCGCTGTCTAATGCCCAACCTGGAGTTTCATCTAAATAATTTTGCGCATCAGCCCTACTGAAAGGCTTAATCCCCTTCCCTTCGCACGGTACGCACTTTTTCTTCAGTAAATCATTCATAAAAAATTAAAGTTCATCTAAATTTAGAATATGCCCCATTTTATTGCGCTTGGTAGTCAGATAAGAATGATTGTGTTTATTTGATTTTATTTCTATCGGAATATTTTCCACAATCTCTAGACCATACCCCGCCAGCCCCGCGCGCTTTTTTGGATTATTTGTCATAAGTCGCATTTTGGAAACACCCAAATCTCGCAGGATCTGCGCCCCGATACCATAATCTCGCTCATCCATTTTAAAACCAAGTTTTAGATTTGCATCCACAGTGTCAAAACCCTGCTCCTGAAGCTTGTATGATTTTAATTTATTTAAAAGACCTATTCCTCTGCCTTCTTGATTCATATACACGATCACACCTTTACCTAAAGTATTTATCATCTCCATCGCCATGTGGAGCTGAGGTCCGCAATCGCAACGCAAAGAGCCAAAAATATCTCCAGTAATACAAGAAGAATGCACCCGCACCAAGATAGGCTCGTCTTTTTCCCATGTCCCTTTTACTAACGCCAAATGTTCTTCGCCTGTATCTTTGCGACTATAAGCATATAAATCAAAATCGCCCCATTCAGCCGGCAATTTTACTTGTACTTCTCTTTTGATTAAAACTTCATTTTTTAATCTGAAAGATATTAGATCTCCAATACTGATAATTTTTAAATTAAATTTTTTCGCTATTTTGAATAATTCAGGCAGACGAGCCATCGTGCCATCTTTATTCATAATCTCGACGAGAACACCAGCCGACCCCATGCCCGCCAAGCGCACCAGGTCAACCACTGCTTCTGTATGTCCGACTCTCCTTAAAACTCCGCCGTTCATCGCTTGAAGGGGAAAAATATGCCCTGGACGACCGAGGTCGTGAGGCTTTGTAGATGAATCGACTAAAGCTTGCACTGTCTTTGCTCTATCGTGAGCAGAGATGCCAGTCGTGCAACCATGACCAAGCAAATCAACCGAAACAGTAAAAGAAGTAGAATGAAAAGAAGTATTTTTGGCAGCCATCATCGGGAGTTCAAGTTCTTTGGCTCTTTCTTCTGTGATGGGCGCGCAGACGAGTCCCCGTCCATGAATCGTCATAAAATTTATAATCTCAGGAGTCACATTTTGGGCGGAGGCAATAAAGTCTCCTTCGTTTTCCCGATTGGCATCATCCACCACGATCACAATTTTACCCGACTTGATATCTAATATAGCGTCTTCGATAGAATTTAATTTAAATTCAGTTTTTTTATTTTTTTTCATTTTAATAAAGCTAGTTCGAGAGCGGCTTCGGCCGCTTCGCCTCCGACATGGATCCTGACTTTTGCTTGTTCGAGATTGTTCATTGTTAATACACCAAAACCGACAGGAATATTGTCTTCAATCATTATCTTTAAAACTCCTTCTTGCGCCATTTTACAAACATAATCAAAGTGTGGAGTATCTCCACGAATAATGCACGCAATCGCTACTAGAAAATCATATTTTTTTGATTTTGCCAATTGGTGTAAAGCAAAAGGCATCTCCACTGCCCCAGCGACACGCACAATTTTAATATTTTTCTCGCTGAGCTTAGATTCCTTTAGAGTTTTCAGAGCGTTCACTAAAAGCTCGTCTGTAATTTCAGAATTCCATCTAGCAACGACAATACCAGCTTTTAATTTGCTTCCATCAAAATATTTTTTATTCTTTGTTTTATTTTTTATTTGCATATTTAATAAGTATATCAAATTCTAAATTTAAAAAGTCACCCTTCTTTTTGAATTTTAAATTCGTATGTTTTAAAGTATATGGAATAATTTTCACAATAAAAGAATTACTGGAAACTTTAACAACAGTCAGACTAATCCCCTCCATTGTCACCGATCCCTTATAAACCAAAAATTTCTTGAAACTTTTAGCCGGTATTTTTATTTCAAACGCTTGTGAATTTCCTTCTTTTTTTATATTGAGAATTTCCCCTTTACCATCAATATGCCCAAGCACGATATGCCCACTTATCCTGTCGCCTAGACGCATTGATCGCTCGATATTTACTGTATCATTTTTCTTTAAAAAACTTAAATTTGTGATCTTCAGAGTTTCTGGCATATATTCAAAATAAATATTTTTACCACCCCCGCCTTTGGATGGGGTAAATTTTTTAACAGTTGAACAAACACCATTTACAGAAATACTTTCTCCAAGTTTTATTTTCCCTAAATTATTAGCAATTTTAACAAACAAACCATCTTTGGCTGATTTTACCTCGTTTATTTTTGAAGTTTTAGAAATTATTCCTGTGAACATAACTGGATATCTTTTTTTATCTGAGCAATTAACTCTTCTTCTGTATTAAATTTTTGATACTCTCTCAAGAATTTTTTAGGGTGGAGAGTGACTTCTTTCCCGTATGCATCTTGACTATATCCTATCAAATGAGCTTCCACCTTTTCGGCTGGTCCTATCACAATGCCCGCGCAATATTTTTGATTTTCTAAAATTGCATCTCCAACATATACTCCGGCTTTGGGGAGCTCCTGATCATTTATTTCCAAATTCACTGTCGGAAATCCAATCTTCCTGCCATATCCGTCGCCCTTCACTACCTTGCCTGAAATTGTGTATTGCATTTTAGAATTTATTCCGAAAGTCTGCTATCAATCCGAGTCATATCTCTAGGAAAAGCAGTTGCCTCTTTTACGTTTTGAAGCTCAAGCATTCGAGCGGTAAAACGTTCTAGTCCAGTAGATGCTCCTCCATGGGGCGGCATGCCATATTTAAAAATTTGGAGATAGTATGAGAACTTTTCTGGATCCATCCCTCTTTCTATAATACGTCTTACAAGATCTTCATAATTATGCATTCTCTGTGCACCACTGTTTATTTCCAATCCACGAAACAGTAAGTCAAAACCACGAGATAAAGGTGCCTCACTTGGATCTTCATACGTATAAAAGGCGCGCTTTTTTGTGGGAAATCTGGTAATAAATACAAAATCAGAATGAAGATTTTTCTTTACATATTCACAGAGTTGGCGTTCGTCTTCCGGAGACATATCATTCGTATCCTCGATCGTGCGATTAAATTCTTTAGAAACAAGAGCTTGCGCCTCGACTAAAGTAAATATTGGAATCTCCGCAGGAATTTCAGGCACAGTCGTATTGAAACGCGCAAAGATATCTTTATGTAACTCTACCACTTTCGTTACTGTGTCGCGAATAGCATTCTCCAGAACTTTCATTGGCTCTCGTTCATTCTCAATGAAACCCATTTCAAAATCCATTTGAGTTATCTCACTCAAATGTCGCGTAGTCGCGCTTTTCTCTGCGCGAAAAACTTTAGCAATGGTATAGGAACGTTCAAATGGCCCGATCATTATCTGTTTGTAAAATTGGGGACTAGTGGCGAGATATGCCTTATGATCTTTGAAATAATTTATAGAAAAAACAGCCGCCCCGCCCTCAGCATCTCCCCCAACGATCCCGGGAGACATAAATTCTGTAAATCCCTGAGACCTTAGCGAAGAACGATACGCTTCAAGGATAGTTGATTGCATCATAAAAATATCTTTGGCTCGCTCAGTGCGAAGTGTATAGGGCAAATAATCTAAATACGTATCAAGATTCACTTCGGCACTTAGCTCAAATGGCAGATCTTCCGCTTGACTTAAAACTTCAATGTCCGTAACTTCTAGCTCTGTATCGCCGTTTAATACCCCTGCTTTTATATTTTTATCTGGGCGTTTGTTCACCATCCCCGTAATTTTGAGTACCCACTCCGGTCTGATTGTTTTTGCCTTTTCTATCGCAGATGTCCGGCTGGGCAACGCCACGCATTGGACTTTGCCAGTCATATCACGCATATCAAAAAACACCATTTTTCCTTGGTCGCGTCTGACATCCACCCATCCAGCGATGACAACTTCTTTACCTACATTATCTTTTAAATCCTTGATATATACTCGATCTTTCATGACAAAAACATTTTAACATAAATTAAAAAAGAAAAATAGGCTAAATAAAAATAAAAACCAGCAATATTTTCCTCCTTTCGAGTATTGCTGGTTTTTGAAATGTTGATTTTTCAACAGACCCGATCACCATCCCCATCCTACAGGCCTCCCTTCACGTCCCACCATGAGACCACGTATTTCACCACAATGGGCACATTTGAAACAATCAGTCCGACCATTAGGGTTAAGAAGAGGGTCTAGATCTACTTGCACAATTTTCACTACATTTTGGCAGGTAATACACCATGCCCTTTTTGGAGGATTATAGTCTCCACTTTGTTCATCTGAAGCACCCCACATATATAACCTTTCTTTTTACTATATTTTGAAATCACTTACATGGGTGGATTCCTGCACCTGAGAATTTAAAGTTTTCACAAACTTTTTTTATTATCAAAGAACAAAAAGTGACGCTCATGCGCCACTTAATGGATTCCCTGTTTTAAATAGTTTAAAAAGAAATCAACAGAGTAGCGCAAAAGCAAATGCCTTTCCGCCCCACCAAGATTTCATTAATTTATTTATTTTAAATTGATTTTTCATATTTGTCTTCGTGCATCCTCCTATCCATGCACTAGTGCATGGTAGCATACTATAAAAAGTCTGCAACTACTAAAAATTACAGACTGTGGATAACTCTCCACTAAAGTTTATTTGCCTAATTTTTTCAAAACTAGATTGAAGCCGCCATTTTTATTGCGGAGCATGCGAGACCCACGGGTCACAGTGCTCATTCCAAGACCTAAATCCCCCACTACAGACCTGTGTGTTTCTCCTTTATTTAATTTTTTAACTATTTGCCAACGCAAAGACAGGGCTTCAAATTCATTAGGAGTAAGTATGTCTTTTAAAAATAAAGCCACTAATTCTTTACTACTATTAATTTTAGAAAAAATCTCCACCAGTTCCTGCTTGTATTCTGGAATTTTTTTACTGATGTGCTTCATACTTGATGAGATCTTTAATAAAAGGTATCAAACCTTTTGATACGACGTCGACTCGGACATTGTGAACGAGGGGTACTCGTTCACATGCTCCTCGCTAGTCATAATAAACATTCACTCCGATTTTTTCTCGCACTTCATTCATTTTAGCCGATGCGACTTTTTTGGCTTTTTCGCCTCCGGCTTTTAGGATCGCCAACGCTTTCGGAATATCTTTCGCAAATTCTTTTCGCCTTTCTCGCAGTGGCGCGATGAATTTTTCCAAATCTTCTATCAACAACTCTTTTAATTCTTTATACTTTCCTGTCTTGCTCTCATAAATAGGTAAAAGCTCAGAAGCTGGGCGAAGTAGATTATGTATCGCATAAACATTTTTAGGAATTCCTCCGCTCGCATCTGTCACAATGCTCATCACCGCTTTTTTTATTTCTTCATACTCAGCAAAAAGCAGAATGGTGTTGCCGTAACTTTTAGACATTTTTCTTCCATCGGTTCCCGGCACCACTGCTACCTTATCCATAATCAAAGGCTCAGGTATTTTGAAAGTGTCTCCATAAATTCTGTTGAATTTTTCAGCTGTATCACGAGAAATCTCTATATGTTGTTTTTGGTCCGCTCCTACAGGTACGGCATCTGGACTGTATAACAAAATATCAGCCGCTTGGAGCAATGGGTAATTAAAAGTTCCCACAACTATATCTTTATTCTTCGCTTCTGCATCTTTAAAAGCATGTGCGCGCATTAAATACGGCATCGTGGTGATGGTGTCAAAAATCCAACACAACTCTGTGTGTTCTGAAATATCTGATTGCTTGAAAAGCGTCACTTTCTCTGGATCTAGCCCGACGGCTAAATAATCCAGAAGTAAATTCGTTATATTTTCTTTCATTTCCTTCGGATTTTGCAAAGAATGTAAGGCGTGATAGTCAGCTATGAAAATATAGCAGTCGTAATCATTTGATAAATCCACCCATTGTTTCATCGCCCCAAAATAGTTGCCAATATGGGCTTTTCCTGAAGATTGAATGCCCGACAATAATACCTTTTTGCTCATAGGCAACATAATATCATAAAAAGGCTCATTTTGCGATTTTTTGTCCACATTTTAATAACACTTTTATAAACTTTTGGCCCATTTTCTCATTTTGATAATTTTTCTACTGTGCTAGAATGCCCTTATGGAAAAATCGGCTACTAAAGCAGTAAAAAACATCAGACCAAAAAATTTGCGCATTCCACCTCAGAGCATCGAATCAGAAATGGCAGTCTTGGGTTCTATCATGCTCCGCAAAGACGCCATGCACGAAGTAGAAGACATGATCAGCCCAGAATCTTTTTATGTAGAAAAACATAAAATGATTTTTCAGGCCATGCTTGATCTGTCGAACAAGAACGAGCCGATAGATATGCTCTCGCTCTCGACAAAGCTCGGAGAACAAAAATTGCTCGATAATGTGGGCGGAAATGTTTATCTGGCCGAAATAGTCAACGTCGTCCCCTCCTCTACCAACGTCAAACACTATGCCGATATCGTACAAAAAAAATATGTCCTGCGAAGTCTGATCGAAGCCGCCGACTATGTGTCGGAGCTCGCCTTTGAAGAAGGAGACGACCGCATGGACGATATCTTGGACATGGCGGAAAAGAAAATTTTTAGCGTCGTCTCCAGCCCAAAAAATCAAAAATTCGTAAACCTAAAAGATGCGCTACCGGAAGCTTATGAACGATTAGAAAAATTACATGAACACAAGGGCATGCTGCGCGGACTGCCGACTGGTTTTAAAGATTTAGATAACATATTATCCGGCCTACAAAAGTCTGATCTAGTGATTCTCGCCGCGCGGCCGAGTATGGGTAAGACTACTCTGGCACTAGACATCGCACGCATGACTTCTACGACTCACGAAAAATCCGTGGTGATATTTTCTCTGGAAATGTCCTCCCAACAATTAGTGGACAGAATGCTCTCGGCCGAGAGTCGAGTAAATGCGTGGAACTTGCGTACAGGACGAATATCAGATGAAAAAGGAGACTTTATTAAGCTTCAACATTCACTTGATAAACTCGCCAAAGCTAAAATTTATATTGACGACCAGCCAGGAAATTCAATAGTTCGAATGAAGGCTCTTTCGCGCCGATTGAAAGCAGAAAAAGGGCTTGACCTCATCGTCGTAGACTATCTGCAACTCATGTCTACTTCAAAAAATTATGATTCAATGGTGAATCAAGTGACAGAAATCAGTAGATCGTTGAAAGGCTTGGCAAAAGAACTCGACGTGCCGGTTCTCGCACTCTCCCAGCTTTCTCGTGCGGTGGAATCTCGCGGTGGTAAACCTCGCCTTTCTGATCTTCGTGATTCGGGATCTATTGAGCAAGACGCAGATGTCGTAATGTTCCTACATCGAGATGATAAAGGAAAAGACGAATCAGAAAAAACAAATATCGTTGAAATTTTGATTGAAAAACACCGAAATGGCCCGATTGGGAAAATAGAACTCTATTTCGATGAAAAAACCACTACCTTCCAAAGCCTAGAAAAGAGCAGCCTAAGTGAATTCGCTCCGTCAAAGGTAAAGGGAGATTTGGATGCGTTTTAATCAGCTATGGATATCATAGACAAATTATCAGAAATTTTTAAAGAATTTCCCGGCATTGGAGAGAGGCAAGCTAGACGCTTTGTCTATTTTTTGATGTACAAGAATCCCGCATATGCGGAAAACTTATGTTCCCTGATCGCTGACTTGAAAAAAGAAGTAGCGCAATGCAGAGAGTGCTTTAGATTTTTTATTTTAAATAAAAGTAAAGAAAGATTGTGCGATGTTTGCGCGAATCCAAACGTCGACTCTTCCACCTTGATGGTGATCGAAAAAGATTCTGATTTAGAAAGTGTGAAGAAAAGTAGAGTCTACAATGGCAAGTATTTTATTCTGGGTGGACTCGTTCCTATCGTTGAAAAAACCACAAAGAGCAGAATTAGAATCGAAGAATTAAAAAACAAAATATCCAAAGGCAAAGATTTAAAAGAGATAATTCTAGCATTTTCCTTGAGTCCCCAGGGAGACCATACCGATTCTTATGTCCGAGAACAAATAAAAGATACAGCAGAAAAATCTGGAATCAAGGTTTCCTCTCTCGGCAAAGGCCTCTCCACCGGCACCGAACTCGAATACTCCGATAACGATACCCTCAAAAATGCGCTAAAAAATAGACAATAATAATCCCGCATCGGCGGGATTATTTTATAGAAGTAATTTTCACTTTAAAAAATGGCTGGCGGTGGCCGTTCCTGCGTAAGTAACGAGATTTTTGTTTGTATTTTACGACGAGGATTTTTCGAGCGCGGCCGATTTCTACAATTTCCGCATTTACTTTTGCGCCAGTGATATATGGAGTGCCGATAGTAGTATTTTTGCCATCATCAACGAGCAAAACCTTGTCAAAAGAAATTAGTTCCCCCTTTTTGTAATCGCCAGACTTGCCGCCCTTTATTTTCTCAATAGAAACAAGGCCTCCCTCGGAGACTTTGTATTGCTTGCCGCCTGTTTGTATAACTGCAAATTCCTCTGTATTCATATGGCTCATATTATATGAAATTTCATAAAAAGGCAAGCCCCGCCTCATTGAAATTAAAAATTTGGCGGCGGGGCAAGTATTTGATATACTTACCCTATGCAAACAAAAATTATTGAGAAGTATTTTTTCTTCGGTTTATTGCTCACGACCTTTCTCTTTGCTTTTTTTATTTTCCGCCCTTTTTGGATAGTGCTGGTGCTTGGCATCTCTTTCTCGATCGTTCTCTATCCGGTATATGAATGGTTTCATAAAAAGCGTCTGCCAAACTGGCTTTCTGCTCTTTTGACAGTTTTTCTTTTTATCATCGTACTTTGTGGTCCGCTTTTTACCATCGGCGCGGTGGTTTTCAAGCAAAGCCAGGACGTCTACCATACAGTAACGAGTAATGAAAGCACCGGGGCATTTTTGAACTCAATCGAAGAGAAAGTAAATAAAATATTGCCTTCCGGGATGACTTTTGATGTTGAGGAAAAAACAAAGGAATTTATCTCTTTCGTCTCAAACAATGTAGCCAGTATCTTTACTGCCACAGTCTCAGCATTTTTTTCATTTGTATTGGTCCTCTTAATTATGTTTTATATTCTCAAAGATGGAGCGCACTGGAGGAAAGCCATTATCGTACTCAGTCCGCTCGGAGACAAAGATGATGAAAAAATAATCAATAAATTGGCGCAAGCGGTAAATGGCATAATCAAAGGATCTCTTTTTATAGCTCTGATTCAAGGCGTATTGCTCGGATTTGGGCTCTGGCTTTTCGGCATCAATAACGCGGCTCTATGGGGCGTGGTGGCGGCTATCACGTCTCTTATCCCCACTCTTGGAACTTCCCTTGTCTCAATTCCCGCAATCGTTTTCCTTTTTGCCACTGGGAATACTCCTGCCGCTATCGGCCTTTTGATCTGGGCAGTGGTGATGGTGGGAATGATAGATAATCTCCTGGGTCCGCTGATCGTAGGCAAAAAAATACAAATCTCTTCCCTTTTGATTCTTTTCTCCGTGCTGGGAGGAATCTCGCTCTTGGGACCAGTCGGCGTCTTGGTCGGACCTTTGACCATAAGCTTGCTCTACACTCTGATCTCAATCTACACGAATGAATTTAAACAAAACACATGATTTCAGGTAAAAAAATAATATTGTATAACACTCTCTCGCGGACAAAAGAAAACTTCGCCCCTATTAATAAAAAGGAAGTTCGAATGTATACTTGCGGACCGACGGTGTATAACTATGCCCATATAGGAAACCTGAGGTCTTATGTCTTTTCTGATATTTTACAAAAAACTTTAGAGTATTCTGGATATAGAGTAAAACGTGTTATGAACATCACCGATATTGGGCACCTTTCCAGCGATGCTGACTCGGGAGAAGATAAAATGACAAAGGGACTTTTGCGTGAAGGTAAAACTCTTACGCTCAAAAATATGCGTGAGCTTGCAGAATTTTATACAGAAAAATTCAAAGAAGATTTAAAAGCTTTGAATATTAAAATACCTACCGATCTATACTTCGCGAGTGATTATGTCAAAGAAGATATCGAACTCATCCAAAAATTAGAAAAAAAGAGTTACACATACCAAATTAGCGATGGGATTTATTTTGATATTTCTAAAATGCCGGATTATGGAATTCTGTGGGGAGGCAAAGGGAATAAGGAAACCAAAAATGAATCGCAAACTAGAATTGGAGAAAATTCCGAAAAAAGAAACTCGGAAGATTTTGCTCTGTGGAAATTTGATAAGAAAATAGGTTTTGAGTCGCCTTGGGGTACAGGATTTCCCGGTTGGCATATTGAATGCTCGGCAATGGGTATAAAATTCTTGGGCGAACAATTTGATATTCATACGGGAGGAATTGATCATATTCCTGTACATCATACTAACGAAATCGCGCAATCAGAATGCGCAACCGGCAAAAAACCTTTCGTGAAATATTGGATACATCACGAATTCTTAGACACGAGCAAGGGAGAGAAAATGGCAAAATCTGGCGAAAATTTTATTACTTTGCGCACCTTGACTGAAAAAGGAATGCACCCGATAACTTATAGATTCTGGCTCTTGATGGGCCATTACCGCACTAAGCTAAACTTCGTCTGGGAGGCCCTGGAGGGCGCAGAAACGGCCCTAAAACGGCTTTATAATCTATATAGTGAGCTCGGCCCCTCCTCCGCCAAGGCTTCGGCGGGCAAGGAAGATGTCGGCAAAGTAAATAAAGAATACCAAAATAAATTTAAAGAATTTATAGATGATGATCTGGATACTCCGAGAGCTTTGACCGTCTTGTGGGATGTATTAAAAGATGAAAATATTTCCAATGCCGACAAAAAAGCGACCGTTTTGGATTTTGATAAAGTACTGGGGCTAGGCTTCTCCACCCAAGGCGGACCAGCCTCGGGCTGGGAAAATGACCCTAACGCAGAAAAAATTTCTACATTAGTAGAAGAGCGCGAACAAGCTCGCCAAAATAAAGATTTCCAAAAATCCGACGAGCTCCGCAAAGAAATAAATTCTCTAGGTTATGAGGTAAAGGATACAACCGAGGGACAAAAGATTTCTAAGATTTAACCCAACTTCCCTCCTAATACCGCACCATCTTTGTCGGGCGTAATTAATATCACCTTTCCTTCTGCGTTAACCACGCCGAGCGTCAGAACTTCTGACTCAAAGGGTCCTACTTTTCTAACCGGAAAATTTACTACACCCAGAACAACCTTTCCCATCAAATCCTCTTTCGTGTACAAAGCAACGATTTGAGAAAAAGAATTCTTAATTCCAATTTCAGGACCAAAATCTATTCTTAACTTATATCCAGGCTTTCTGGCTTCTGGATAATCATTTGCTTCGATTATTTTCCCCACCCTAATATCTAATTTTTCAAAATCTTCTATTGTTGCCATATAATTTTATTATACCTTAAAAATTTTCTTGCGATATATACAAAATACGATAGCTATATTTATTAATATATTATATATACCAAAAGAATAGATAGTGAAGATCCAGTTTTTGATAATAAATAAGCCCAAGATGTTACCAAATATACCCGTTATGTAGGTTACAGAGTTTTCTGTTTCTGGAAATTTCCATGACTTTATGAGCGTGGGTATTGCTGCTAGGCCATCGCTTAGGATTGCAAATACTATTGATATGCCTAGATTGTGAGTTACTACATAGAGTATCAAGGACAGAAGAGCGAGTAACCCACAAATTATATCTAAAGTATTTAACTTCCAATAAGCATTTTTTTTAAAGAGAAAAAGAACGATGACAAGAAGAGGTCCAAAGCCAGCCATAAATACAGGCAACACAGAAAGACCTGCTCCAGCTTTTAGCTGTAGAAATACCGCAATAAAAGGAGCCAACATCCAAAGAAACCAAGAAACTAAATTGGGTCGCGTATTCCCGTAAATAATACTCTTGAGATACCAAAATATACCTACAAGGCTTACGAAAACTCCAATATAAATGATTTTTTCGGGAAGCATATATTATATGCCCTCTTTTTTTAGCTCTTCTATGAGTTTGCGAGATTCGCGAGAAAGTTTTCCGGGAAGTTTGATGTTGAGTTTGATCAAGAGATCTCCGCGTTTGTTTTTCCCGATGGGCACGCCCTTTCCTCGCACGCGCAGAATTTCATTTACAGATACGCCCTCCGGAATTGTAACTTTGATCTCACCATCTAGAGTTTGGATTGGATATTCTGTACCCAATAGCGCTTCAGAAAGCTTTAAATTCAAATTCATCGATAAATCATTGCCATCACGTTTGAAGACCGGGTGAGAAGCCACATTTATTTTTATATAAAGATCGCCAGTAGTACCCTTCGAAACGGCTTCGCCAAAACCCGTCATTCGAATCATTTCCCCATCTCGTATGCCAGCTGGAATAACAATGGAAACTTCTTCCTCACGACGGAGCACCCCTTTGCCTTTGCATGTCTCACAAATCTCTTTTGGCACTTCACCTGTACCTAAACAAACTTCACAGATTTTTGTACTCGCGATATTTCCAAAAATTGTTCTTTTTGATTCACGAATATGCCCTTGGCCATTGCAAGTCTTGCAAGTTTCCATCTTTGTTCCCGCTTTCGCTCCAGAGCCATGACAAGTAAGACAATTGGAAGTTTTGGTAATCAAAATTTTTCGATTAGTGCCGAAAATAGAATCAGAAAAAGAAATTTGAACTTCGGTCGAAATATCCCGCCCACGTCTCGCTTCCCTTCTACCTCCGCCGCCGCCAAAGAAATCACTGAAAATGTCGTTCAAATTTCCAAAATCAAAATCCGCCCCTCCACCCCGCTCGAAACCAGAAAAATCGAAGCCTTCAAACCCAGACTGCGAGCCGCCAAAGCCTTGAGCGTCGGCGCTGCCGTATTGGTCGTATTTTGAACGCTTAGCATCATCAGAAAGCACTTGATATGCCTCATTCACTTGCTTGAATTTTGCCTCATTCCCCTCTTTTTTATCAGGATGATATTTATGCGCGAGCTTGTAGAAGGCCTTTTTTATTTCGTCCTTGGATGCGCCCTTATTTACTCCCAATGTTTCGTAATAGTCTTTTGCCATAAATTATTTATATCATAGGCTCGGCTTCTTGTGAAGTTTTTTCTTTTTCGCCTTTCTCTTTTTCTTTTCTTTTCGCTCTGCCTTCGATGATCGCTTTTTCTTCAGCGCTACGAATGATCGTGGCCTCTTCTTCCGCGATCAGTTTGGCCGCATCGTCTTTTGGTATTGAATACTTTCGGCGCGAAGCATCAATAATTTCTTTCCTGAAAGATTTATGAGTCGCCGGCAAAACCCGGAGAGTTTCCGCTGAAAAAGGATCATATGATTCACCGTCGATCGTCATTTTCACATAGATTTCGCCAACGGCGAGATTGATCATGTCTTTTACATCGAAAAGAGGCGCAAACTCTGGCTTTAATTTGACCGCATCTTCTCCACCGACGCGAAAAGTTATAACATTTCCCACATTTCCGAGCACTGCTTGATGCACCTTGGGCAAGATCTGGCCTACATACTGGTGCGCGATGGTCAGGTTTAGCCCGTACTTGCGAGCTTCGGATAAAATATTTTCGAAAGTTTGAGTAACGACATTTTGAAACTCATCTACGTATAGATAAAAGTCTAGGCGATCTTTTTCCGGAATAGCCGCGCGCTCCATTCCCGCCTGCTTTATTTTAGTCAAAAATATCGAACCGAGAAAAGAAGAATTTTCTTCGCCCAGACGGCCCTTGGAAAGATTGATGAAAATTATTTTCTGTTCATTCATCAATTTGCTGATATCTATCTTATTTTGTTTCTGGCCGAAAATGTTGCGTAAAAGCGGATCCGAGAGGAATTGCCCGAGCTTGTTTACTAGTGGAATGATAGCATCAGTATCAAACTTCTCGGACCAATCGGCAAATTCGATAGCGAAGAATCTTTTGACCATGTCATCCGTGATGTATTCCACCACCTTCTGTCTGTAATTTCGGTCAGTCAGCATCGAGATCATCCCGCGCATCGTCGCGTGCGGATAATCGAGAAGCGCGAGACAAGTAAAACGGAAGACGTGCTCCAAGCGCGGCGTCCAATTTGCCCCGAATTGTTTCTGAAACACTTCGATGAGTCCCTGCGTCAGCTGAAACTTGAACATCGGGTCCACATTCGCGAGCGGATTAAAAGATGCCGGGAAATCAATATCAGCTGGATCAATAATACACACGTCCTCCATTCTCTCTTTCGGCACATAGTCCAGCATTGCATCGATGACATCTCCATGCGGATCAATCAGGCAGAGACCATGCCCATAGGTCACATCTTGCCGAAGCATCAGTTCGAGCAGTTTCGTTTTGCCCACGCCGGACTTGCCAATAATATAAAGATGGCGGCGGCGGTCCACCCGCTTGATGCCAAAGATAAATTTCTTTTCCTCTAAAGCGGCCACATAATTCGTCCGCCCAATGAAAGAAACATCTTCAGGTTTGACCTTGCCGAAGACCGGCAACTCTGGCGGCGGCGGTCCGTATTTGATTATTTGCACTCGATTCGGCTTTGGCATAATTTATTATTGTATCATATTCCCCTCTTGAGGGGTGGCTTTAGCCGGGGTGGAAAATCCATCCACCTCCCCCTAAAGGGTACTCCTCAAGAGGAGAACTTAGTACACTTCTTGCTGATAACATTTCTCACAATAGACTATTTCTGGACGCTCGGGAGCATAATTTGTAGTTATTTCTTTTTTACATTTCACGCAATTACGATCCCAGAATTTATATGGACCGCGATGCGTAATGCGGTCTCGGTGGCGACAATAAAAACATTTTCGCGGTATCGGAAGGTTCATTTTTCGATAAAATAAAAGCTCTTGATTGATGATTTTATAATTACGATTGCAATCTATACACTTTAAAATTTCATCCGTGATAGAGTCTGACACATCTTTTATATGATCTGGAATATCCTCTGGTTTCATCGTTTCCTTCCCTTCTGTTTTTTGGATATCATCTTCCCATCTAAAACCAGTCTTTAGCACTTCCTCTTTTGTCATAGGCATATTGTCTTGCGCAATACTTTCGTTATAAGCAAAAGGTGCAAGCTCAGGTGGAATCATTAGCCCATATAAATCTTTTTGTTTTAATTCTTCAATTATTTTCGCTCGCAGTCTCTCATATTCTTCTTTTGAATACTGTTTATTTAAAATTGAATATTCGCCATGATGTAACGCGTCGCAACCGATGCAATTTTTACAATTTCTGACATAAAATCCATATAAAATATCTGTAGAATTCTCTGCGCCATATGTGCCAATCACATTACTACATAGACCGGTGGCAACCACTTCAAGCATTCGTTCTGATTTAGTGCCATAGCCGATAGTGTCCATAGAATCCTTGACTCCTTTTGAGGAAAATATATATCTAGAATCTTCTGCATTGGTAGCTTCAAAAGAATCTTTAACATTTTTGCACTCAAATAAATAATCTCCAGTGGAATTGACTGTCTTAATATTATTATTTTCGCGCATTGGAAAATCTAGAATGAATTTTTGAAATTCTTTTTTGAATTCTTCTATCTTTTCATAACTGCCCATGATTTCACCCACTTTTTTCTTATACTCTTCTGGCTGCATTGGGTGATTAAAAAAATAATACGATTTATTATTTAAATTCACACAACCGAAACAATTCATCAATCCTCGGCAATTTAAAACAAAAGCAGAATCCACTGAACCGGTGATATTTTGGCCAAAAAGTATGCCCGCAGACTCTTGAACATTTATAGATTCATAACATCTTTCAAAACTGGTGCCAAAATACATATCAGATGAATCATTACCATGCCTGACTCCCCTTGAATAAAGTAATTCTTCGGCCGGACTAGTATTAAAAACTAAATAGCAATTTCTACAGCCAGTAGACATATTTGTGTATTCACTATTCACGTTTGCTCCGGAACCCAGAGAAATATATGTAGTAATTTTTGGCACTTTTTTGAGAAGCTCGCCGAACTGCTCTAAAAAAGATTTATTTTCATCATAGTCCATCGCGTAATTTTTCGGCTCCCATTTTTCGGAGTAAAAACAATCGTAGCAATAAATAGTGTAGGGAGATTTTGGATTATACATAGAGATAATACCCTTCCCGCAAAGTCCGCACTGACGTCCAGAATAAAGAGTCGTCTCATTTCGAAACATCGCGCGCATTTTAAAACGGCACGGAGGGCAGACTTTTGGTGATGGCACCTTCATCTTTTCATAAAATCCAAGATCGTCCAAATCTAGAATAAAATCTTGCCTGCATTTTTTACAATTTTGCTGCATAGTTTTATATTTATGCGCTAATATACTGATACTGATTCATAAATTTATAAGAAAAAGGTTCTGCGTATTTTTCCAAAATACGTCGCTCAAAAGCATCCAACTTATCGTAGCCAAGAATAAAATTTTTAATTACGCTCCATTCTTCGCGTCCGGCCGGTTTAATATCTTTAAAAGATAAAATGTTATTAACTATGCCCAGCGCGCGATTTTTTGCATTCTCCGCGGCCTGCACTTTATGTGAATCAAAAAAAGAAAAAAGTCTGCCTATTTCAGGATATAAGTTCGCCATATAAAAAAGAGAGTTCTTTTCCATCCCAGTACTAAAATTTTAAATTGTTATTAATATTGACCATTTGTTTTACTCAAAAATTTAGTACGGGACAGGTAAATTATTTTAGATCAATAAACTTATAAATAATCTCTGTGGCTTTTTTTGTCGTTTCTTCATTATTTATTCCACGCGAGCGATTACCAGAGTTTGGTTTAATATTAACCATAGAATCAAATTCTAAAACTCCATCAGGATTTTCCTCAAAACGAATATTAAAACCCCACACATCTTCAAATTTTGAACCAGAAGCCGTCAGCATTTCTGAAGATTCAATATGATAATCCCCTCCCAAAGCAACTCGTCCAAGCTCGACATCAACAGTGCCCTTAATCATCGTGCCATACCAAAAATCAGCCATTTTTTTTACTTCTTCCATGCTTATTTTATTATCTAAAATTTGTATCTTCATTTAAGTTTATTCTAAAATCTTCCGCAAGACATCTTCTGGAACTTCTTTTACTTTTTCAGCCTTAGGTTGACCAGCCTCGGGCTGGGGTTTTTGAGGTATAGAAATGGGTAGAGGAGATGGCGCAGTTTTTGATGAAATTAAATCCTTCAATTTATTCATATCCTCCGAGCTCGCGGCGCGATCAGAGCCTGTGTGGATAGGCTTGGCAGAGACAGATTCTTTTATTTTTTCTTTTAGGGCATCAAGTGAAACAGGTGCTGGAACGGGTTCTTTTATCACTGATTTCTGTGGGGCAGCTCCGTCACTAGTGATTTTATTTAGCACTTCTCGTAACGCTAAATTTTCCTCACCGGTGCGGGCAGGTTTCGGCTTTGGAGCTATGAAAACTTTTTTAATAGCCCCGAGAATCCCAGGTTTGGGATTGATATTAGAATGAATCGTATTTGAATGCGTACCTGCTCTAAAAGGAGGCTTAACCCATTTTTTATCTAGATGATGATCCTCCCTCTCTGGATATCTTTCTTTTTCTTCATCAATATTTTTTTCCTTTTTCTCGAATTCTATACCCAAATCGGCTAGTGGTTTGAAAAAAGTGACCTCATCATGCTTGATCTGATTTTCGGAGCCTTTTTCTACCTTTACTTCGCCAGATTTTATTTTAGCGATGCAATCTTTGCAATAAACAGCTCGGCCCGGATCGGGTTTGAAGGGCACGGTCGTTTCTTTTTTGCAGAGCGAACAAATAGCTGGAAATTTTTCTAGATTTCCGCTTCCAGTGTCGGACTCGTTGCCGAGGGACATTCCGCTCCAATTATTGATCTCTCTCTCCACCACTTCTTTGCTCTTGCAGTAAAGGGCGCGCGAAGAACGGATCACTTCTTCTTCGATCTTTTTATCGCCGGACTTCACTAGAGGTGGCAAAGTTTTGGCGGAAAAGGGACGAGAAGTAACCCCGTCGATCATCAGCTTTAGATAAATTTTATAATTCGGCAAGTTTACTATGTCTTGCGGGGTGAATTCCGGGTCAAATTCGGGCTCTAAAAATTCTGCATCGTCCGCCCCAACCCGGAAAACTATCGTCGTACCAACGTTGCCGAAAACGGCGTCTCGCACAGCTGAACTTTTATCTACTACGAGCTGAGCAGTATATTGATGGGCTACGGTGAGGTTGAGTCTGTATTTTCTAGCTTCCGAAAGAATTCCGGCGAATGCGTCCGTCACGAAATTTTGAAATTCATCCACAAAAAGATAAAAATCTTTTCTACTTTCTTCGGGAATACGCACCCGTTCCATCGCCGCTAGCTGAATCTTGGTAATGATCATACCGCCCAGAAGCCCGGAATTGTCTTCACCAATGCGCCCTTTGGAAACGTTTACTAAAAAGATCTTGCCTTCGTTCATCATGTCAAAAATATTTATCGTGCTTTTGGATTGACCGACGACATTTCGAATGATGCTGGTGGAGAGAAATTGCCCGACTTTATTTTGAATCGGCGCGATTGCTTCGTTTCGAAATTTATCCTGCCAGGCCTCGTATTCGTGTATCCAGAAAGCCTTGATGACCGGATCTTTTAAATTAGAAATTATTTTTTGGCGGTAATCTTTGTCCACCAACATTCTGGGGATACCGAGGAGAGTCGTACCCGGAGTGTCGAGTAAGGCCAAAATCGCATTGTTTAAAATATATTCCATTCGAGCGCTCCAAGCATTCGCCCAAATTTTAGTAAAAATTCCCATCAGACCCGAAGCCACCAAATGTTTGTATTGCGGATCAATCAATTCTAAAACATTAAAGCCGATATGATGATCTGCGTCGGCTGGATTGAAATAGACGACGTCTTTGACGCGCTCGGGTGGAATGGCCGACAGGACTGCTTCGACATTTTCTCCATGAGGGTCAACCATGCAGACCCCATCTCCATTTTTGATATTCTGAATAATCATGTTGAACATCAAAGCCGATTTACCTGTGCCGGACTTTCCAAGAATATAAACATGCTGACGCCTGTCTTTGCGCTTGATGCCAAAAAGCTGATTCCTGTCGCGATAAGTGCTGACTCCGAGATAGGTAATCTCCTTATTCTGAGGTATTTGGGGTATTTCTGGCAGATCCATATAATGCTATTTTACAATAAAATGGCTCTTTGCGCTAATTTAACTTGACTTTTGTCTAACTTTAGAATACACTGGGAGTGTAAATGCTTTCCTTGTCGAAAGCTCCGAGAAACCCCCGAAAGGGGGTTTCGTATTTTATAAAATACTCCCGCCCCCGGAGGGGCTTTTAGGAAAAATTTTATTTCTTCGGCGCCTCGCCTTCAGGCTTCTCTCCTTCTTTGAATTCCGCATCTTTTACTTCCGCTGGTTGCTCTTCTGGAGCTCCGGCTGGAGGAGTAGTCGTACCACCAGCCTTTTGTATTGCTTCCCCTATTTTGGACATTTCAGCCGAAAGTTCTTCGGTCGCTTTTTTGATTGCCTCTCCATCCGTGCCATCTTTAGTAGTTTTGAGCGCGGTAATTTTCATATTGACGCTGTCTTTTAATTCCGCCGGAATTTTAGCTTCGTTATCTTTCAACGCCTTTTCAGCGGTATAAATAATCATCTCTGCGGTATTTTTCACATCCACCACATCTTTTTTCTTTTTATCTTCCTCAGCGTGCATTTCCGCGTCTTTCTGCATTTTTTTAATTTCCTCATCTTTGAGTCCAGAGCTTGCTTCTATTTTGATCGATTGAGTCTTGCCAGAAGCTTTGTCTTTCGCCGTGACATTCAAGATTCCATTCGCATCCACATCGAAGGAAACCTCGATCTGCGGCATACCGCGAGGCGCTGGTGGAACTCCGTCTAAAATAAATCTTCCTAAAGATCGGTTGTCAGACGCCATCGGACGTTCTCCTTGAACTATATGGATCTCTACGCTAGTCTGATTGTCAGCAGCCGTAGAAAAGACTTGAGACTTGCTGGACGGAATGGTCGTATTCCTCTCGATTAATTTGGTCGCCACTCCTCCGAGCGTTTCGATGCCGAGAGAAAGAGGAATGACATCGAGCAAGAGAACATCGCGCACATCTCCGGCGAGTACGCCGGCCTGCACCGCCGCGCCGAGCGCCACCACTTCGTCCGGATTGATAGACATATTCGGCTCTTTGCCGAAAAGATTTTTCACTGCCTGCACAATCGCCGGCATTCTGGTTTGTCCGCCCACCATGATGATTTCATTTATTTCTTCCATTTTGAAAGGTGAAGCCGCTAGTGCCCTCTTGGTGATCTCAATCGAACGATCAATCAGATCTTTCGTGAGAGATTCAAGTGTGGCACGAGACATCTTCATCAATAAATGCTTCGGTCCTCCAGCATCCGAAGTGATGAAAGGAATATTTATTTCTGATTCAATGGTTGTAGAGAGTTCATGCTTTGCTTTTTCCGCAGCCTCACGAAGTCTCTGATGAGCAAGCGGATCTTTAGTTACATCAATGCCAGATTCTTTTTTATATTCTTCCGCAATCCACTTCACTATCTTTCGATCAATATCGCCTCCGCCCATGTGACTGTCGCCATCTATAGATTTAACCTCAATAACATCACTGCCTATCTCGAGCACGGACACGTCAAAAGTTCCTCCACCAAAATCATAAACCACAATCTTTTCATTTTTCTTTTTATCAAATCCATAAGCGAGCGCGGCAGCCGTCGGCTCGTTTATAATTCTTTTTACATCTAATCCCGCGATCGCTCCGGCATCCTTGGTCGCTTTTCTTTGCGCATCATTAAAATACGCCGGCACGGTGATAACCGCTTCGGTTATTTTCTCTCCGAGCTTTGCTTCCACATCTGTCTTTATTTTTTGCAAAATCATCGCAGAAATTTCTTCCGGTCGGTAAAATTTATCTGTCATTTTAACTTTCACTCCGCCGCCATCGCCTGCTTCTATTTTAAACGGCGCGGTTCCGCGGTCTTTTTGCACTTCCGGATCGTCAAAACGATGCCCCATCAGACGCTTAATTTCCGCAATTGTATTTTCTGGATTTGTAATTGCTTGCCTTCTAGCTAAAAGCCCGACAATCCGATCGCCATTTTTTGCAGTCGCCACCACCGAAGGCGTCGTGCGATTACCTTCAATATTTTCAATAATCTTCGGCGCGCCTCCTTCGATGACAGCGACCGCTGAATTTGTTGTACCCAAATCTATACCTATTATTTTTGCCATATGTTTTATTTTATTAACTAATAAATTTATTAATTTTAAAAAATCAACGCTCCCAAAACGAAACCAACTATAAACCAAAAGATAATGAGCCTAGTTCCTGTTTTTTCTAATAATCTTTTTTGTTCTGCTAACGTATCATTTACATTTTTTTCGTACATATATTTTATATAAAATTAATTAATAATTATTTAAATTTAATTTAACTACGAACCAACTAACAATAATGCTAATAATTATCGGTATTAATAAATTCCATATTGTTTTTGGTAACCAAGATTCTCTTTTATCGATTAAAAAATTTCTTTTATGCTCTAAAATTTCTAATCTATGAACTAATGGTTTTTTTGCTTGGTCAAATTGCCCATCAAGGATTGATTGAGGTATGGGTTTACGCAATTTGTTGGGCAAATCAAAAATCTCCTCCTTTATTTCTAATATTTCTTTTTCAATTTTATAGAACTTACTCATACGCGATAATTATATACCCATCTTTAATTTTTAGCAAGTTTTTCGTGACCACGAAATACTTGTCAAAAGTTAGTACATAGTATAAGATATAACATGTCAACTTGTGGAGGACGGTCCTTCACAGTATGATATAAATATGCAACGACCTCATACATTTTCTATCGACGAGTACTATCATTTATATAATCGCGGAACTGACAAGAGATCTATTTTTCTAGATGTTAATGATTATCATCGATTTATTATGCTTCTCTATCTTTGTAATACAATCGAGCCATTTGATATGCAAAAGATTTTCCGCACTAACGGTGAAGGACCGTCCTTCACAGAAATATTTAAACTTCATCGAGGTCAGCCCATTATTTCCATAGGCACCTGGGTACTCATGCCAAATCATTTTCATCTATTGGTAAAAGAAATAGCTGAAGGAGGAATCACGACATTCATGCGAAAAGTGAATACTGGATATTCAATGTATTTTAATAAAAAATATGGGAGAACGGGAAATCTATTTCAGGGAAAATTTAAATCAGAACATGCCGATAATGATAATTATCTTAAGTATCTTTTTTCATATATCCATCTTAATCCAATAAAATTAATCAGAGGCGAGGATAACTGGAAAGAAGTTGGAATTACAAATCTAAATAATGCAAAAGATTTTTTATCTAAATATGAATACTCAAGTCTGCCTAGTTATCTAACTATAAAGACTAATTTTAACAAAATTATTCAGAAAGATTTATTCCCTGAATATTTTCCTGATCCAAATAATATATGGGATGATATGACAGAATGGCTTACTTCTAAAAAAGAACCCGAAGAAAAAATTATGAAGGACGGTCCTTCACAGAAATAAAAAAATGAAAAACAAAAAACAGAATTACAAAGAAAAAATATTAAATTTATTGTCGGAAAGAACTGCAGTCTCTTTTACTGAGATTAATAGATTCGTGAAGGACGGTCCTTCACAGAAATACGCTGTAACCCGTTCAATAAAGGGCTTGAAGGAGGCTGGACTAATAGAACAAATAGCATCTCCGCAAAACGAATACGCTCGTTTGACAAAAGAGGGGCAAAAAAAAGTACATATTTTAAAATTAGATAGTGATACGACACTGGTGAATACCACTTGGGATGGATTTTGGAGAATTATTTTGATAGATCTGCCAGAAGACAGAAAAAGTGAACGCGAAAGTCTACGTTACCTTCTAAAAAAAGCCGGCTTCGTCTGCTTGAAGAATTCTGCTTGGATCTCCCCTTTCCCCTTTGAACATTTGTTCACGAATATAAAAAAAGACTTGGGACTAAGAGAAGAAATGATGATCATTGTCACCGAATTTGTGGACGAAGAGACAAAAAAATTTCTATTTGAAACTTTCGGGAAATAAACTAATTTACTATTATTATGCTATAGCATTATTATAGTAAATTTTAATAAACCTCTTGCTGATAGCATTTTTCACAATAAATTATTGGGGAATATTTTTCATCATAAACTGTTTCGACTTCGGTCTCGCATTTTGAACATTGACGTTTAATGGTGCAAAGCGGCGGACGTTTTTGCAAACGACGAGTATGTCTGACATCAAAACAAACTCGCGGAAGTGGCAAATCCATTCTGCGATAAAAAGAAAGTTCGTTAGAAGTAATACGAAAAGCTCCCGTAGAATACGGCTGATCTTTTTCGGCGCACTCAATAATTTCATTCAAAATAGAATCATCGACTTCTGCTATTGTTTCCGGTAAATCAGAACTTTTGATGGTGGTCGTATAATTTTTCTTTTCTTTCTCTTTCCAGCTGTATCCCCTTTTCAGCGCTTCCGTCTTAGAAAGTGGATAAAAATCTATCGCCGCAGTTTCATTATAGGCAAACGAAGACAAATCGGCAGGGAAAAACTCTCCATATCCATAGGATTTTCCTGTTTTATCTACATATGGCATATCCTGCATATGCTTGATGATTTTTGGCAACAATACCTCATATTCTTCCTTCGTATATTTTTTATTTAAAATAGAATACTCGCCCTTCTTCAAACCTATGCATCCAAAGCAGTATCTAGAACTTGGACAAGAATCACAGTAGTATAGATCATGGGCGCCAGTCCAACATTGTGAACAGAAAAAAATTCTTGAATCGTTTATGCCACAATTTGCTGATTCATAAATAAGTTCAGAAGAATCGCCCCACTGGAAATGATCCATGCAGTCCTGTTCGTTGAATGCGAAATAAATATATTTGCAATCCTTTAAATTCATACAGCCGAAAGAATTTTTAACATTTTCACAATTAAGAAACCAATTACCCGAAACTTTATTTGATTTTAAAGACATAATTGCTCTCTCTGGAAACTTCTTCCTAAATTCATTAAATTTAACATCCATCATGACAATACCTGAATCAGTATTCAATTCAAACTCTTTGAGTTTTTCAAAATATTCTTCTTTGGTGTATTGCTTATTGAAAATACAAAATTGTTTATTAACCAAATTAACACAGCCAATGCAGTCAGAGCAATTTCGACAAGCGTATAAAAATATAGAATCACGACACTCAGCGCATTCTTGAGAAAATCTGGTTTTATAACATTTATTGCAATCTATACATTCGTAGCATAGCTCGCAATGGTTCACGTTAAAACAATCTACACAATTTTTCACATTTCGAGCCGTATAAGTATATAGCGAATCTTCACAATCCGAAGCTCGGAAAACCATATAACAATTCTTTAAATCGTGCACTCTATGTGTGTATTCACTATTGATAGAAAAACCCTGGCGGACAAGTGCCATGCGCGGAACTTTATTAAATAATTCTTGAAATTGTGAAAAAAATGGCCGAGAAAAATCGTATTCTTGGCCATATTGATACGGATCCCATTCATCAGAGTAAAATTCTTTGGTTTCGTAGACCGGAAAAGGCGCTTCGGGTGGATACATACTAAAAATATCTTGCCCGCTCAAGTCAGACTTTCTTTTGTAAAATACTCGCTCATTGGCACCCACCATGCGTCGCACTGACCGGCACTCTGGACAAAAAGTTGGTGGCGGGACTTTTATTTTTTCATAAAAAGAAAAATCATCCAGTTCGATGGTGAAATCTTTTTTACAATTTTGACAATTTTTTGTTTCGTTTTGCATTCTATAATTCTATAGAATATTAGAATAGATTTTTATTCTCTATACTCATACACATTCACTCGCGCTGGGCGCATCACTCTATCGCCCAACTTGTAGCCTTTTTGAATTACACTTGAAACTGCATGATCGAGTTCCTTTTTATCGGTTGCCATCAATTCCATGGACTGATGAATGTTAGGATCAAACTTTTCCCCTACTTCGCCTATAGGTTTCACTCCATATTCTTCAAAAACTGTATTCATCTGTCCGTAGATATATTCCACACCGCGTCTCCAATTCTCATCCACTTTCTCCCATGCCTCACGGTTAGCGAAAGCCATATTGAAACTATCCACCACCGATAGAAAACGGGTCAAAATCCGCTCGCGCATTGATTCGGAAAACATCGCTTTGCGATCATCCTCGCCTTTTTTGTAATTGGCAAATTCCGCCCGCTCCTTCTGCCAGCCAGTAAGATATTCTTCCTTCTCCTTTTTGCACGCTTTCAAATCTTCCCTAAATTTCTTTAGAGTCTTTTTTAAATCTTCTTCCCCATCTTCATTGAATTCAAATTCCAAAACTTCAGAATCAGTTTCTGGAACTATATTTTCAGGATCTTTTTTAATTTCCCCGCCTGCATCGTTATGCGAAGCATTGCGGGCAGGTTCATCAGACATAAATGCATTTTAGCACAAAAAATCCCCTTCGGAAAGGGGATTTTAATTAACGTTTGCGGCCACAACTCTCATCCTCGCCGTCGCTCGGACTCGGTCGCAGCCCCCGCCTCGCTTTTACTCACTGCTGTTCGTAATAGAGCTCCGGCCGAGCAAGCGGAAAGAAAAAGCCGGCGCAGGCCGGCTGTTTTCTAACGCTTGCTCCATTGTGGCGCCTTTCGAGCTTTTTTGAGACCGAATTTACGGCGTTCTTTGGCTCTCGGATCGCGTTTTAGAAAACCTAGAGTTTTCAGACCTCCACGTAATTCTGAATCTGTTGATACAAGAGCGCGGGAAAGACCATGGCGAATCGCTTCTGCTTGACTGTGAACCCCTCCACCTGAGACATGGACTTCCACACCCCATTTCTTCGTAGAGCCGGTCGGTAATCCTTTTATCATTGGATCTAAAATCAAACGACGCTCCCCTTCTGTTTTAAAATATTCTTTAGCATCTTTGCCGTTTACAACAAAACTTGCCTTTGCAGATTCAGAAATGCGTACTCGCGCAGTAGAAGTTTTGCGTCTTCCTACTGCTTCTATATATTCACCTGTTTTTGTTTCTTTATCCATATTGCTGATCTTAATCAGTTATTGTTAAATGCTTCATCATTGTCCTGCGCAATTTGTTTGCTGGCAACATCTGCTCAGTGGCCAGCCTGATCAATTCTTTCAATCCTTTTTTCTCGGCTGTTTCGGTACCTTTCAAAATACGCAATCCTCCGGGAATACCAGAATATCTGGTATGATAAATACTTTCCAATTTTTTTGCGGTAATGCTAAGCTTGGAAGCATTCACAACTTTTACCGGAAACCCAGAATATTTGTTGCGCTCAAAACTAGGCGAGGTCTTGCCCATGAGAGACATAGCCACCTCGCTCGCCACTCGGCCCAAGGTTCTACCACTCGCATCTATTGTTTTCTTTTCTTTAATTTTTTTGTTTTCTTTTTTCATATTTTTTATTTCCTAAGCTACAAGCTAACCAGCTACAAGCTGTTTATACAAATTCTATTATTGCCATTTTCGCGCCATCCGACTTTCTCGCCCCTAATTTCAAGACTCGGGTATACCCTCCTTTTCTGTCTGTATATTTCGGCGCGATCACATCAAAAAGCTTTTTAACTTCGGGTTTGCGATTGAAAAGTGAAGAAATTACGATTCGACGAGTTGCTGCATCGCCCTTTTTTGCGCTGGTAACCAACTTCTCGATAAAAGGTCGCAATTCTTTCGCCTTTGGTTCTGTAGTCCTGATTTTTCCGCGCACGATCAAATTGAGCGCCAAAGAATTTATCAAGGCCTTCCTGACTTTCCTAACTCTGCCGAATTTTCGTTTGTTATTGCCGTGTCTCATATTAATCTTTTAAATTCAAGCCGAATTTGCCAAGCACTTTTTTAATCTCCGAAATTCCTTTTTCTCCAATGCCTTCGACTTCCAAGAGATCCTCTCTCTTCTTTCGAGCGAGCCCGCCTAGAGTGCGGATATTTGCCCCCACCAAAGCGTTTAGCGTCCTGGTAGAGAGCTCCAAACTGTCAGTCCTAGTCTTCAAGACATCGGCAAAGACTTCACTTTTTTTCGCATCGCCGCCCTCTTCCTTCTCTTTCGAGGCATTTGCAGTCGTGGCTCCGGTTCCTCCCTCTGTTGGAGCTGGTTCTTTGAAGTCAACGATGGCCTTTAATTGATTGATCATGATAATTATAGACTGTGAAAGAGCTTCGCGAGCCGAGAGTGTGCCGTCTGTCTCGATGGAGATTCTTAAACGATTGTGGTTAGTCTTGTCGCCCACACGCATATTTTCAACTTCATAAGAGACTCGACGAATTGGGGTAAAAATAGCGTCGACAGCGATAGTGCCGACATCCACTTTTTCTTTCTGGAAAACTTCCTTAGAAATAAATCCTAGCCCCTTCTCTATTTTCATTTCGATATTTAAATTGATTTTTCCGGTAACCTCCACGATATGAAGTTCTGGATTTAAAATCTCTACTTGTCCGCCCGTTTTTATATCTCCTGCCGTCACTGCCTTTGGGCCTTTGATCGAGAGGGTGACTGTCTGAGGTTCGTCAGAAAGCATTTTGAAACGAGTCTTTTTTAAATTTAAAATCATTACAATTACATCTTCTTTGATGCCATCGAGTGTCTGAAACTCGTGGCTGACGCCCTCGATCTTGATCGATGTGACACTGGCGCCAGGAAGTGAAGAGAGAATAATCCTGCGAAGACTGTTTCCGAGAGTATGACCATACCCCGGATAGAGACCATCTATCTCAAACACTCCTTTATTTCCCTCTTCCACTACGACACGAGGCTTTGAAGGCATAATTATTTTGTATTCGGACATAATTTTAAAAAGTTAGCTTTTAATTTTTCCACCTTTGGCGGAAATAATATTAATAATTATCTACTATAAAATTCCAACACGGCATTCAGGTCAATAAAGCTTTCTGTATTTTTTGGCTTATCCAAAACTTTACCCTCCATACTGCCGACATCAAAACTAAGCCAAGCTGGAGGATTGTAATCTTTTATTTTTTCGGCTATGTTACTAAAAATTTTCTTTGCTTTCGACCCTTCGCGTATTTTTATAACATCTCCGGACTTCAACCCATAGGACGGAATGGTAACTCTCTTGTCATTCACAATAAAATGTCCGTGGGAAACCATTTGCCTAGTAGAACGGCGAGAACTTCCTAGGCCCATTCGGTAAACTGCATTGTCTAGGCGAGACTCAAGTTCTTCAAAAAGCGTCGTCGCTGTGCCAGAGCCCCTGCTACTAATAGCCTTCTTGACATAGTTTGAGAGCTGGCGTTCGGTGATGCCGTAAGAAAAGCGTATTTTTTGTTTTTCGATCAGCTGCGCTCCATATTCCGAAGGAGCCTTTGGACGACGCGCATTTGGAGACATCGAAGCAGAGGCAGCTGAAAATTTAGCAGTCTGACATTTGTCGTATACCCCGGGGCCTAATCTTCGGCAAATTTTAAATTTTGGTTTACTTATCATTGATTTAGTTGAAAGTTATAAAGTTCATAAAGTTAAAAGTGCAAATTAAACCCTGCGAGGTTTTTTTGCTTTCGGTCCGTTGTGAGGCACTGGCGTACTGTCGGAGATAGAAGTGATCTCAATCCCATGCGCCATGAATGCTCGAATTGCGGGCTCCCGACCAGACCCGACTCCTAAAACCATCACATCCGCATCTTTTACTCCTAGAATTGCTGCTTTGCTCCCGATCACATCCCCTACCTTCGAAGCCGCAAAAGGAGTTCCCTTTTTTGCCCCTCTAAAACCCAGAGACCCGGCACTGGACCAAAACAATGTATTGCCTGCCTTGTCTGCAAAAAGCACTTTGGTATTATTGAAAGTAGCTTCAATCGAAAGAATCCCGGAAATCACTTTCTTTTTGGGTGTCTTAGGCACAACAACTTTCTTCTCTGCTTCTGTTGTTGCCTCTTCTTTTTTTATTTCTGTTGTTTTTTCTTTTGCCATGTCAACTTTTCACTTTATGAACTTTATAACTTTAAACTCATCTACGTCTTTGTCTCTTTTCTCTTACCTGATGCCATCGTCTTTCGGACATTGCCCCGAACGGTTCTGGAATTTGTCTTGGTTCTCTGGCCTCTGACTGGCAATCTCTTCATGTGGCGAATCCCTCGGTAACTTTTAATATCTTTCAATCTTTTAATATTGGCAGATATTTCCCTTTTTAAATTTCCCTCTATTAAAACACTTTCGATAACCACGCGAATTTTATTCTCTTCATCCAAAGATAGATCTTTCGCTTTTTTGCCGCGATCGATCCCCACCTGATCTAAAATTTTACGCGCTTTTGGAATGCCAATGCCATAGAGGCAAGTCAAGCCAATCTCAAGTCTCTTTTCATTTGGTACTGTGATTCCTAAAATTCTCATATTTCTGATTATTGCTTTTGTTTATGCTTTGGATTAGAGCAAGTGATCCGCAGGTGCCGCTCGCGTCTGACCATTTTACAATTATCACAGATTTTTTTTACTGCTGATCTAATTTTCATAAAATATTTCAAAAATAACTTAAGAATAACTAAAAAAAGAAAAACAAGGAAAAAACCCTTATTTTTCAATCTATTTTCTTTTTAAAACCGCAGTTAAACGGTAGTCAATATGATACACTATTCCGTAAAAAATTACAAGCCAAATTGACTAAAGCTACAACCTTTTGATTATTCTTCCTTTTCCTCCATAAGAATCAAGCACGACTTCGACCGCATCTCCGATCAAGACCTTGATCCTATGCATACGCATTTTCCCTGAAAGGTAAGCTAAAATTTCCTGCTCAGTATCTATTTCATTTTTGTCGTCCCCGCCTGCAACGCTTTGCGTAGCATTGCGGGCAGGTATCTTCACTCTAAACAAGGTGCTGGGCAGAGCTTCGGTGACAATTCCTTTCACCACCGACAATTTTTCATTTTTTTGGTCACTCATGTATTGGTGTAACTATAATAAAATTATAAACTTGTGTCAAATTTAGATCCGAAGAAAAATATAAATTATTTGGGATAATTTATGATCAATTTTATGTCTTTGGTTTGCTCCGGCAGAGATATTTTCCAGAAAGGACTGATCGTCAAATCAGCAGACTCAATATTGGGATATTGAGCTAATAACTGCCTGAAATCCTTTTTTGATTTACCCAAGAGGTCGGAGAGGAACTTGCCTTCATCCAACTTCCAGACTATTCTGGTAGCGCCCTTTAAATTAAAATTAATATTTTTCACATCTGCAAATGAAGCATTGTCTTTACCTAGGAGAGCAAAAGACAGATCTCTGATATTTGATATGTATACGGGACTGCCATCGAAATCCTTGATTTTATTTTCCGCAATTTTTTTCGTTAACTTACCCTCATCAAAGAGCAAACCATAGAGGGTGCCTTTCACTTTAATCGGAAACTTTCCATCCTCGGAAGGCAAGGAGGGGGCAGGAAGATCGAGCTCATCCTCTTCTATATCGAGATAAGTCGAGCCTTTGAATAAAATAAGTCCGCTTGGAATCTGGCTAGTGGCTTTTTGGAAAAGCCGGAACTGAAGAATATTTTTTAGGTCATTCCGAGCAATTTTCTTCTCTTCATCGGAGATAACAGGCGTCTTGCCTTTGAATCCACCAGCAATAGGACCCTTCGATCTGGCATAAAACTTAGAATATTTAGGGGTCCCTTTAAACCCAAAAATCGTGAAGTCGAGCGGATCACTATTATATTCGGCGCCAGCATTTGCTCCATAGATGCCTACCTCGACGGAACCGGGAACATTGCCTTGCATGCCGGGCACGACTACTTGCCTCTCGGTTTTATAAATTTTGCCATTTGAACCTTCGAGTCTGGTATCTATATCCAATCGCTGGGTCTTTGAACTGAAAGCATTGTAGATCAAGACTCTACCCCGAGCGCTCAAAGAAACGTCTTTTTGCCCCGTCGCCTGCACTATTTTCTCCTCTTCTCCTGGAATCGCAATCAGATGAAAAGGCAGAGCATCCGTCGTGACGGCATCCAGACTCGCAGATAAATCCTGATTCAAAGTTACGGCCTGCACTTTTGGATTGACTTTAACCACTACTTTTAAAAACATAAAAGAAAGCGCGAAGAGAAAAAAAATGATAGAGATGATAGCTACACCCCAGAGCATATATCTGTGCCTGTCCTTGGGAGCAGAATGAGCAGGTGGATTTGGCTCTTTTGGGATAGGGTCTGAAGTAAAACCCGCAGACTTATTCGGCCTTATTCTTTGGCGTTTTACTTTTACCATATCTTGAAATAAATTTTTGGGCATAATTATGTTCGAATTAAAAATCTATTAACGTAAATGGAACTAATGATCAAAAATGGATCCCGGACTATATCTTCCTCAAACTTTGCCAAACCATGAAAAACTTTTGGACCTAAAAAGACGACTTCAAATTTTGATTCGGTCAGAGTATATTGGTTAAACTGTTCATTTTTAATTATCTCCGAAAAAAAATCGGCCAAATCTTTGTCCACTGCCAGATAAATAGTCGCCGGAATAGAAATATCGTTGGAAAGATTCGCTAAAGATTCTTGAAATTTTGTCAGCCAATCCATTTTTAATTTTTCCATAACCGGACCAATATTTTTTACTACAGCATCTCCTGCATGCCCATCCTTCCAAAGAGAAATCAAGGATTTGGCTTCTACTAGAGAAGAGCTAGACATAGAGGCGACACCGCGCACCATAAAATTAAACCCCAGCGGAAAGGACATAGATTCACGCAAAATATTCTTCTTGACCATGGAAATGTCCGTGACTTCCCCACCGATATCAATCAAAAGAAAATTCTCGCTCTCTCTATATACGTCGCGCACCACTGCGAAGCTCGCCAGCGCAAAAGAAGAGAATTTTATATCCTTAAAATGAAAATACTTTTTCACCACCTCTTCGATCCCTGCCAAGATCTGCTCTCCGGCGATTGAGAAAAAAATAGTCATCTCAACTTCTTTCACTTTTTGGTTCAAAGGATTTCTCGACTCGTAGCCATTCAGTATTGTCTTAACATTTTTAAATTCGATTGTTTTGACCGATTTCTTGGAATTCGAATACTTGGCTAAATATTCCTGTTCAAAAAAAGATATTTCTTTTTGAATCAGACTATCCGCCAACTTGGAAGTGAATATAAAAGGCGTATTTTTTTCCAGCCTGATAATTCTAGTTTGAGAAACATACCAAAGCGAAGAAAGAACGCAAAATATTTCCTTTGGAGCGCCGAGGCCGGAGCGATGGATTTGGCTTGCAATATTCTCTAGCGCTTTTATGGTTAAGGCAAAAAATCGATCGGCCTCAACATTCTGCTCCAGAGCTATCGGCTCGCGAATAGAAAAAACTATTTTCGGAACTCCAGACCTTTCCGTCCAAAAAAGAGCCCCGTTCACCGAAGAAGACCCAATATATAAAACTAGCACCAGCTTTTCTTTATTTTTATTCCACCCAAAAATTCCCATTTGGTTAATTATAACATAAAATGAAAAGCGTGGGCTAGGGAAACACTAAGTTGGATTTGACAAATTGCCACTTAAAGCGTTGAATAGTTAAGACAGATTCTTTGCCAACCAAATAAACTTATGAACAAACCATCGTCAGTAGCGGTATTACCGTTTCCGCTTACCGCAGCGGCATTGTTTGGCTATGGAATCTTGCGATTTCTTGGCCACATCGATGAAAAAACACATACGCGCTTCACTCGCGTATCGGGCTCTCGTGCCAACCTTTTTGGCTGCCAAGAGAGAATCATCAACCTTCATTGTGGCGAGTTTTATCCGAAAGTTTTTGGGCTGATTAAATCAGACGCCCAACTTAAACGGATACTCTACTTTGCTGTATGTGGAGATAATCACCAAAACAGAACTAGACATGTGCGACTGGTAGCTGCACTGCAGAAGTTAAACACTGATACCAGTCGAAGAGCGCTCACTGAAGTTTTTCTCCTGGTTAGAATGCTAAAGGAAAAAAGTGACGACATCTGGAAATCCGAGAAAATTCTCGAGAATTTCACGATTATGCTTGAGTCACTTGAGGTGCAACCAGTGGTGACAACTTATCCTCCGGACAAGCGTATTATCTCCCTTCCTGTATTCCAAAAGAAAGACGGAATTCCGACAGATGACGACGTGACAGGATCCTTTGAAGTTACGTTGTCTGAAGGCCGTGCTTATGAACTCCAAGACAAACATATATGTCTAGTTGTTGGAGGGCCGAGTGGAAGTGGTAAAAGCACTCTGTCTGTGTCTTTGGTGGCTGAAATGGAAAATTGTATAAGATCGTTAAAATCTCGCACGAGTTTCTCGGATCTACAATTAACTGTTGGTCTTGCAAATCTTGACTTAGCCACACCGACGACTCAGGCAATCGCTGAAGGATGGGCGACTGATCGAGAGAAAGTCAAAAATCTGAAACAACCCTGGACAATGGAGCTTGCAGAGCAAGCTCAACAAGAGCTCCTCCGATCCCGAGCGCAACACAATATCGTGATTGGAGACTTACCAGGTCGTGTGACTGACGTTACCGAACTCTTGGCGGGCACTGCCGATGCCAGTATTATCATCACCAAAGACTGGACAGTCCTGCAAAAAGAATGGAATCCGTTTATGTCCTCTGTCGGATTGCCAATCGTTTCAAGAATTAGGAGCCGTAGAAGTGACGAGACGGGATTCTCAAGTCTCGTCACTCATCGACGTCCTCAACAACGATTAAGCGGAAGGATAACAGCTCTGAATAGATACCATAAGTCTTGGGACTTGTTCATTCAGTGGCTTGCAGTTTTTCTGCTCTTCGAAATTCTACCAACCCAGTTTGAGGCTGGGTCTTAATGGCTTCGGATCGCTTTGTGCGATGTCGAAGAAAATATGTAAAATAAAAACAATCAACCGTAAGGGCCAGCGATAATTTCAAAGGCCCTTTCACTTTTTAACTCAACCAAATTACAAGGGTAACCCTTGTAATTTTTGTAATTAGATTAATACACCTTTAATACGCCTAATTCCCTGCGCCACTGCTTCTTCTTTTTGAATTTTGAATTTTCCTAACTGATTAGTATTGGTGACATGCGGACCACCGCAGAATTCTTTGCTGAGAGCATTATATTTAGAATCCGTCGGGCCGATAAAATATACAGATACAGTATCAGGATACTTTGCTCCGAATTCCATTTCAGCCCCTATTGACTCCGCTAGATGACGCGGCAATTCTCTCTTGGTAACATCCAATCCTGCTTTTATTTTTTCATTCACCCAATCTTCCACTTTTTTCTTTTCCTCATCCGTCAATTTATGATCGCATAAAAAATCTATTCTTAAACGCTCTTCGGTAATGTTGCTCCCTCTTTGTTTTACACTCGGACCAACGACAGCTTTCAGAGCCGCCAAGAGCAAATGATGCGCAGTATGCAGTTTGATCGTTTTCTCATTATGATTCGCAAGCCCGCCCTTGAACATGCCGACGGAAGCCGTGCGAGATTTCTCTTGATGTTCTTTCAGAGCTTTATTAATTTCATCTTCATCTACCTTGAATGCCAACTTTTTTGCAATATCTGTCATTAAATCAATGGGATTTCCAAATGTTTCAAACAGTTTATATATATAAAGACCTGAAGCTGTATTTTTATCTTTCAATATAGATACGTCTCCCATTTTCTTAATAACACCAAGTTTTGCGGCTTCAAGATCTAAACGATACACCTGCGCTCCTTCAAGAGGTTTTTCAAATAATTTTTCCTCTTCTTTTACAACTGAAACAATAAAATCAGATTTTTCTTTTATTTCCGAATAAGTTTTTTCATAAATTCCAGTTATTATAGTGATGAGTTCAAGCCAAAAATTACTAGGAAGTTCCATCGTGGAAGCCTTGGTGAAAACTCTGCGAAGCAGACGACGCAAAACATATCCGCGACCGGTATTAGAAGGCGTGATGTTATCAATAATAATAAACACCGCTGCGCGAAAATGATCAGAAATAATTCGCGCTGATCTTTCTTCATAGTTTGGAGAATTTTTTTTAATAAACTCCATAATCGGAAAAAATAAATCCGTCTCAAAAACATTTTTCTTTTTCTGCACTGTTGCGAGCAATCTTTCAAAACCCATTCCTGTATCAATACCCAAAATCGGCAACTTCTTCAAAGAAGCCTCGCCCGCATCGAGTTTTTCTCGAGAGCCATCGCAAAAATACTCATTAAAGACTATATTCCAGATTTCTACATCGTCACCATTTGCATTCTTGCAATAAATTTCCGTGGTCGGACCACACGGACCTGAATCCCCCGTAGGCCCCCAGAACACATCTGCGCCCTCGGCGCGGATGTCCCTGATTCCGAGCAGGGCCCAGATGTCTTTTGATTCTTCATCTCTGTCTACCACGCCCTTGCCTTCATAAAAAGTCACATAAGATATCTCCAGCCCCAACTCTTTGGTGATAAATTCATACGCATAAGTGATGGCTTCACGCTTGCCATATCCGCCGAAAGAAAAGTTCCCTAACATTTCAAAAAAAGTCAGATGAGTCGCATCTCCAACTTCATCGATGTCTCCAGTGCGGACGCATTTTTGAATTGTAACAATATTTCTGCCGCCGAAATCTTTATCGGCCGCTTCGGGATTGATGTAATACGGCTTAAATTGCTGCATACCAGCAGTCGTAAATAAAACTGTCGGATCTCCGGGAATCAAAGAAGAAGAAGGAATTATTTTATGTCCTCCAAAAGACTTCTGTTCGAAAAATTTTAAAAACCTTGATCTAATTTCATTTGAATCCATATTTATCCTAACTAACATCCGGCTTATCTATTCCACTAGAAATTTTTCTGATCGGTTTCTCTAAAAAATTAACCACGATGAGTACTAAGAGGACAAGGACAGTGGTGATCACCGCCAAGGAATGAAATCCAAATCCGGCGGCCATACCGATGCCAGCCGTCACCCAAAGTCCGCCAGCGGTCGTCAGACCGAGGAGCCTATTGCCCTGCAGGATTATCGAACCAGCGCCCAAAAATCCGATGCCGACAATTATCTGCGAAGCAACTCTAGAAGGGTCAAAACCTGCCGCGGCGCCATATTTAATGGCTATCATTTCAGAAATAATTACAAAAACTGCTGAACCGAGAGACACGAGAGCATGCGTCTTCATCCCGGCTTGTTTGTGCATCCAGAGCCTCTCCCCGCCTATTAATAATCCGAGGCCCACTGCGATCGCTAACCTTATAATAACTTCATGATTTTGTGTGAAAAATTCAGACATATATACATCATACAACAACTCCTCCGCCAAGACAAATATCCTTGTCGTATATGACGCAAGATTGCCCCGAAGCCACTAGCACCGGTTTGTCAAAAATCACTTCTGCGGAAGCCTTGCTTCCGCAGATGACTTTGCATGGTAAAAATTCTCCGTGGTAACGAATCTGGCAGGAATAGCTGGTAGCTTGTAGCTTGTAGCTTGTAGGAGTTTGAGAAATCCAATTTGTATTTTTGATTCTAATGTTCTTTAGAATGTTAGAATGAGAAATGTTCTTATTTTGGGAAACTACTAAAGTGTTTTTGTTTATGTCTTTACTCACAATATAATACGCTCCATCTTTTGGACTTTTTTTGGTTATGGTAAAACCATGCCGTTCACCCAACGTGTAAAAGACTACGCCATCATGATAACCGATTTCTTTCCCTGAAATATCAACAACTTTCCCCTTTTTTTCTTTAATATAATGTTTCAAAAATTCTTTCAGATCTATATCACCCAAAAAGCATATTCCTTGGCTGTCTTTTTTCTCGGCGACCGGTAGACGGAATTTCTTGGCGAGCTTTCGAACCTCTGCCTTTTTAAGATGCCCAACAGGAAATAAAATTTTCTTCAATTGCTCTTGTCGCAGAGTCCAGAGAAAATAGGCCTGATCCTTGCTAGGATCAAGGCTAGTTGAAAGTTGAAAGTTGAAAGTTGAAAGTATCGAATTCTTACTTTTTACTTTATGAACTTTATAACTTTTAACTTGCGCTGTGCGTGCATAATGCCCCGTCGCGACATAATCCGCGCCCAGCGAAATAGCTTTTTTAAGAAAAGCTCCGAATTTCACATGTTGATTGCACATCACATCGGGGTTCGGCGTCCGTCCAGCTTTATATTCGGATATCATATAATCGGCGACATGTTTTTTATACACGTTTTCAAAATCAAAAGTAAGAAATGGAATATTCAAGTGCGCCGCCACTCGCATAGCATCCCGTCGCTCTTCCTCTTCATTGCACTCTAAAAAATCCGGATGCCAAGTCTTCATAAAAACTCCGACGACTTCATAACCCGCTTTTTGGAGCATCGCCGCGCTGACCGCGGAGTCAACACCCCCAGAAATCCCTACAAATACTGTCTTTTTCATAGTTTCAAATACTTTAGCACATTTTGCCTGTGCTCAAAGAAAGATTTCGCATAGTGAATATCGCCATTTTTATCGTGGAGATAATAAAGATAAGGCGAACTTTGTGGGTGAATAGCTGCTTTGATGGCTTCCATCCCCGGATTGCTGATTGGATTTTTGGGCAAGCCTCTCGTCTTGTATGTTTCCGGCGCCGCATCCACTTGGAGCGGCATACCGATTTTCATCCTTTTCCATAAAATGCCAGAAATAAGACCACGATCCAGATCGCCCTTTGCTTCCCGCTCTACTATTGAAGCCATGTTTATAATTTCTTTTTCTTTTTTTCCGGAAGAAATAATCTCTCCGGCAAGCGGTGAAAGCTTTTTCTTAAAATTCTCTCTCATAGACTTGAGGACGGCGGCTTCGGTATCATTAATAAGGAAAAAATAAGTGTCCGGAAATAAATAACCTTCGAGCCCTGCGGTCATTTCTAAAAATTTGATTTCGTCAAAATTTGGCAGCTTGAAGGAGAAAGTCTCAGCGATTTGAGCCGTATCAAAACCCTCCGGAATGACAACCACGATCGGTGCCAAGTGATGTTCGCCTTTCCTAATACGCTGCGCAACTTTCCAAACTGGCAATTTATTTTCAAAATAATAATCCGCTTCAACTACCTGTTTTTCTCCGCCAAAAATTATCACAAAAGCCTCAAAGGCGAGGCGGGAACGTATAACATTTTCATTCTTTAATTTTAATGACACATTTCGGAGTGTATCTCCGTGTTCTACTTTAAATATAGTCCCGACGGGAAAATCCGCCGGCGGCGAGAGAAATAAAAAATAGAAAAACACCAAAAATATGATTGCACCCAGAGCATAAAAAATATTTTTGTTCTGCATCCCATTAGAAATTTTAAAATTATTGAGCATAATTATCTTAATCTGTCCGTAGAATTTCTAACGGGACAAGTAAAAAATTACATCGGCAAGTTGGTAGGCGGAGAAGCTTCCTTGGATTCAATGCGTTCCAGAGTAGGAACTTTCAATATCTGGCCTGGGAAGTGCCACATCGTTGCGATTTCCTCCACATTCAAGACAAAAGTGTGCGTATGAAAATACGCCTTGATGATAGCGTCGACGGTAAAAACGTCGGGAATAGGCCAGCGAAAACGACTCTGAGAAAAGATCTTTTGCCGAAGAGATTCGTGAAAGAAAGAACGTTCTCTGTATTCCTTGAGCATTCTATTTGCTAAGAGCATGACTGTCTTTGGAGAGGCGGTAAAGACGCCGCTATAAGCATCGCCTTGGGTGCTGTTGAAACGCAACAGTTGATTGACGTCCGGCTTGGCATATTGGCGGAAGATCAAACGGAGATTTCTACGACTGCTCATATTGAAAACTTCTTTTTTAGCGGCGTAATAAACTCTAATGCCGGTATCAAAACCAATCTTCGAAGTCTTGGCGTTCATTCCCTCGATCGCATTGTCCAAAAAGTCCGGGGTACGAAATTCGAGAGTATACCCTGCTTCCTTACCATTAACATATTTTTTATTTTGGCGGGCGTAAGGCAAGAGCAATTTTTTGATTTGGATTTTTGACTCCTCTACCCAATCATGCTTGCCAAACAGAGTGCCGTGCGTATGCCATGTTTTCTTAGTAGGCATGATGACGATCTGCATCCACATTTGTTCTCCTTTTTGCATCGAACTGAAAAGTTCTATCACCGGAGAAATTGGGTCGACTTTATATTCTTCTTTAGGATCTTTGTCCAGTCCAAAATCAACGTAAGTTTTTATCGGATAAGCTTCATGCTTCTCTAATTTAAATTCACATCCCCAGCCATTCCAAGCGCTATCTTTAGAGATCTCGTCCACCGCCAAGGTATAATCTTCCACCGCCTTTATCTGCGCCTGGGGGTACTGCGCATACATCTGGGTTTCGATCAGTCCTCGCACACGGGTCGGTGTGCGGATATAAAAGTGCACTTGTCCTTCGATCGAAGCGATCTCTAAAGAAAACCAAAACCAAACAGCTCCTTGCCAATATTCTTCCTTTCCTCCCTTGTTGCTCTGATGATACAGAGCGTTCGTGATAAAGAGCTCCATGGCTTTCGGACTTCGCAGTACATCACGCGGAGGTATGATCTCGAGCAAGACAAAATCAATACCGGAAATAAAATTTTGCTGGATATAATGAAGCCAAAAAATCCAGGCGATCTTGCCCAAAATTATCACTCCGATTAGCGGCAAAAGTTCTCTAAAAAAACCAGACAATAGATTAAACTGCCAAAGCAAGAATACGAGAATGCCAGCCAAAAACCAAGGCCAATATTCCTTTATTCCATCTTCGATAGCATCGAAAAACTCACTCATTCCTATATTTTATCTAAACCACGCTATAAAGTCCACCTTTGTTTTTCTTGAAATACTTTGGATTCGCCAGATTCACTAAAATAGTATTCTTTTTGAAATATCTTTCTTTGTTCACTTTTTGCACGATCTCTTCTTTGGAGATCGGCCCCTCGCGCTTTAAAATGTCTGCAATGACTTCCCGCGCAATGCCTTTCTTGTAACCCCATTCGGAAAGAGCGTATATTCCCCTGCCGACTAGAACAAATCGGGAATCTTTGATCAGTTCATTGTGACAAGTGGCATAGTGAATTTTTTTACTAAAAGTTTTTGAGATAGAGTCTGCCACTTCTTTGAAATGCATCGGCGAACCGTTTTTTCTCATCACTAGAAAAGCGTAGTCTTTGACCCCGCGAATGCGAATATTCGGCGAGCTGGACTTACCCCATTCTCCGAGAGGATTTTTAGCCACCTTTTTAGACATGGAGAGCCATCTCTTGACCATCTCTAGATCTCTATATTCCCCTGCAACATCTTTCAAGTGCTCTAAAAACTTTTTAATCATTTCAGTTTCCGACACAAGATCTTCATCGCTCAAACCCGCGTAAAGTTTGCGGAGAGCTTCATGTATCTTTTCGGCCATCTCATCATCTACACTATAACGAGTATGAAAATGATCGTCTTCGCGGTGTTTCTTGAAGGCATCTCCCAAAGTCAGAAAAAAGTGAATATGATTCTGGGTCGCTTTGTCTTTTGAAATGTGGGGCAACAGCTCGTGTTCAGCGACGATACTTCCGAGCTTATGCATCAGCTGTTTCAGCTCTTCAAAGATCGCTTGCTCCGCTTTATACACATTGGACTTTTTGATAAAATTCAAAGCTGAATCTTCAATCTGACGAACACGCTCTCTGGTGATATTATATTTCTTGCCGATCTCTTCGAGGGTTTTCTTTTCCCCCTCCGCAGTCAAACCAAAACGATGCATGATCACATCCGACGCGCGAGGCGAAAGCTGGGAGGTTATCTTTTGAGTGATTTTTTTTGGTTTGAAAGATATTGTTGGCATAATAATTTGGTTGAAAGTTATAAAGTTCGCAAAGTTATGAAGAATTCTTTTTTCGATCAATCTCGGTTAAATATTTTTTGCGGAGTCGGATAGATTTCGGCGTGATTTCCAGATATTCATCTTCGTTCATTACTTCGAGACCCCGTTCGATATTTAAAGTAAAGACAGGATTCAGAGTGATCGCTTCGTCGGTGCCGGAAGCCCGCATATTGGTGAGCTGTTTACCTTTGGTGGGATTCACCGACATATCATCTCCCTTCAAAACATTCCCCACCACCATCCCCTCGTAAACGCTCGTACCATGCTCTACGTACAATATACCACGTTCTTGTAAATTTGCAAGAGAAAACGCCACCGCTTTACCGGAAATCATGGAAACCATGGAGCCATACTCGCGCTTCTTGATCTCTCCCGCATATTCCTTGAATCCGGTAACTCTGGAGCTCATTATTCCCTCTCCCTTTGTGTCTATAATAAACTCTCCGCGATAACCCAAGAGTCCGCGAGTCGGAATGTCAAAAATGATTCTAGCCACACCGTGCTTTTCTACCATGTCTTTCATGATGGCGCGCCTCTTGCCAAGCTTTTCGATCACACCCCCGGAGAATTCCATCGGGACATCGATCACCAGCTCTTCATAAGGCTCTGTCTTGAGTCCATCTTTTTCTTTAATAATAACTTCCGGCTGAGAAACCTGCATTTCAAATCCTTCTCGGCGCATATATTCCAAAAGGATCGCGATATGGAGCTCCCCCCGGCCATATACTTTAAAAAATGAAGGGCCGGATTTATCTGATTTTTTTTGTCCTTGGTCCGGCCCGCCTGCATCAGCTATGCTGAAAGCATTGCGGACAGGCGAAAAATCGACTTTTAAGCCGACATTTATTTCCAATTCTTTTTCCAAGCGTTCTTTGATTTGTCTAGAAGTGACAAACTTCCCTTCCTGGCCTGCAAAAGGAGAATCATTCACCAAAAAATTCAGAGACAAGGTGGCATCGTCTATGGTAATGCGCGGCAAGGGTTCTACGCTTTCATCTTCACATACTGTCTCGCCGATATATATATCTGGAATTCCAGCTAAAAGCACAATGTCGCCAGAAGTGGCAGAA
>Ga0155678_12_pt4 | contig 79616 bp, 91 predicted proteins | sample RifCSPlowO2_01_FD_107335 | JGI IMG/M metagenome (GOLD analysis project Ga0155678, IMG submission 107335) | Candidatus Nomurabacteria bacterium RIFCSPLOWO2_01_FULL_42_17
TTTGATTGTGTTTGCATGAGCCAATTATACCTCCCAGACGGCTGTATTCGCAAGCGGAATTATGCGATCGTTGGATTTTTCCAAGACGCAAAGTTCACCGGCTTCAATCGTGCCCTCAAAACCTTTCATCATTTCCTCTAGAGCATACCCAAGCGGAAGTGAAGAAGAATCAATCGCGTAAGAAGTCAAAATGACAAAAAGAGGTTTGTCGCTTAAAACTTTTTGAACTGCAGAAAGAAGTTTCGGCAACATTTCTTCTATTTTCCATACCTCTCCTTTTGGTCCTCGACCAAACTTCGGCGGGTCCATGATTATCGCATCGTATTTATTTCCCCTTTTGGATTCTCTTTCTAAAAATTTAATTGCATCGTCTTCTATGATTCTCATTGGCGCTTCGGCTAGCTCAGCATTTAATTTTTGATTTTCTTTCGCCCAATTTAGACTTTGCTTGGAAGCATCCAAATGCGTCACCTCCGCGCCAGCACGCAATGCAAAAAGACTTGCGACTCCAGTGTAACCGAATAAATTTAGAAACCTCACTTTCTGCCGAAGCCTTGCTTCGGCACTTTTGATTCTTTGTTCTATAAAATCCCAGTGGCTCGCCTGCTCTGGGAAAAATCCTAAATGCCGAAATGGCGTGGGCGAAGCAAAAAATTTAATGCCCTTATATTCCATTTCCCATTTCTCTGTAATTTTCTTTTCCATCTTCCATCCAGCTTTCGCACCTACTTTGGAACTCCAAAACTTACCATCCGCTTTTTTCCATTCGGCCTCTGGCAGAGTTTTCTTCCAAACCGCATTTTCATACGGCCGCACAAAAGTATACGGGCCAAATCTCTCCAGCTTCTCCCCTTCACCTGTATCTAAGAGTTCGTAATCGAGCCATTCTTTCGAACAAAAAATTTTAATTTCCATAAATTTATATCAAAAATTCTATCACATCGCCGTCTTTGACGATATATTCTTTGCCTTCGGTGCGGACCCAGCCCTTTTCTCGCGCTTTCGCGAAACTTCCGGCTTCTATGAGTTGATCATAAGACACGACTTCCGCACGAATAAATTTCTGTTGGAAATCGGTATGGATTGAACGTCCGGCAAAAGGCGCTGAAGCCCCGCGGAGTGTCGTCCAAGCCCTCGATTCATCTTCACCGGTAGTGAAAAAAGTTATGAGATTCAAGAGATCATATCCGGCTTTAATTAAACTATCTAAACCTGTGCCAAAAATAGGGTCAACTTCGATATAAGGTCCTGGGAGCTTAGAAATAAAATCTTTTTTAATATTCTCCGCCGCCTCGGAAGTATTCAGAACATAAAGCGTTGGTTTTTTAATCCCCGCTTTTTCTAATTCAAAATTTATAACTTCTATATCAAAAAGTGGATCAATCTTGTCATGCACATGAATCATATCTTTATCCTCAAAAATTCGTACGACTTCAATAATGGCATCAACCTCGCGAATGTGAGAGAGAAATTTATTGCCGAGTCCAGCGCCTTCCGATGCCCCCTTGACTAGCCCCGCAATATCTACAAATTCCACAACTGCCGGAATTGTTTTTTTTGACTTGCTAATTTCAGAAAGTTTGGTCAGGCGTTCATCCGGCACAGGCACGATGCCCACCGAGGGATCGATCGTACAAAAAGGATAATTTTCCGCTGGCACGCCCTTTTTCGTAAGAGCGTTAAAAAGCGTTGATTTACCAACGTTTGGCAGGCCGACAATTCCGATTTTCAGTGACATGGAGATAATATAGCATAAATATGCAAAACTCTTTCGATAAATTTCTATCCCGTAGTAGATCTGCTTCGCAGATTCACTACAGGATTCTACTCATCTAAAATCTTAAAATCGTCCCCGGGTTTTGACAAAGTCCTCTTTTGGCGAAGAAAATAAACAGCGCTGGCGGAAGCTCCGATAAAAATAAGAGAACTAATCATCGGCAAATACGAACCGCCAGAATTATCTTTCGTGGCTCCACTTTCCACAACTAAAACTTCAAGATCGGAAGCAGAAATCCCTTCTTCAGACATAGGCAAAGATATTTCCGGCGACGCAACCGCCCTAGAAGATGCTCCGGTAGAAACTCGAGCGATAGCTCCTGATCGCGCGGAGCGCGAAGCCGAATAATCAAAAACCAATTCGCCGGTTGCTGAAAAAAGTTTTAGATTAGATTGATCACCGTAGCTAAATCCGGTGGTTTTACCAGAGATGGTCATCGGTTTCTTGGATATGATCACGCTATTTTTTGGCAAAATAAAAATTTTTCCATTCGCGTTGATAATCCAGTTTGAAACATCCATATCGAAACTAGCTTGATTGGTCAATTCCACAAAAAAATCTTTCACATCGCCTACTTTAGAAATAACTACAGTCGTGGGAACAACTTTTATCACTATTTTACTGGTCGCTTCTGGAGTTTGCGAAAACTTGCTTTGGTAGTATTCTAAAAATACAACGTAATCGCCAGGATAGTCATAGGTATGGTACAACTTCTCAAAATTATCTTTTTGTTCAAGTGAACTTCCGTCTCCAAAGTTCCAAAAAGCTCTACCTAAGTCAACATTTTCATTTGAAGAACTAGAAATATTTACTTGCACCCCATGTGGTTGCCCGGTAAAAGCCAAAGTGTTAGCTAAAATTTTTGCCTTGAATGCGGGCTCTGGCGCTTTTTTAGAAGAAGCGCTCTTGCTTGTGCTAGAACGTGCAGAATTCGTACCTGTATTAGTAGTTTCATTGTCATCGCTTGTATCATCTGTATCCCCGTCGCTACCATCAGCATTATTGTCATCTCCATTGGCCGTGTCGTCATCGTCAGTGGCATCATCTGTATTGTTTGCAATGAATACGTTGACTGATCCAGGAGTGGGCGTAGAGGCAATCCACGAACCATCGATCAGTTGAAGGGACTGGCCGTCTCCGACAGCGCCTTGCGAAGAATTATAGGTGACAGAATCTATGGGAACATTTTTATCTCCAGCATTGATCTCTACTTGAGCCGTCTCATTCGGCAGAGAAAAAGAACTGGTGAAGATATTTGTAACATTGCTCCATCTGGACAGGAACGAAGATATTTGTGAAGTGACGACAATGACACCATAGTCCCCCGCATGCAGTACTTCGGAGCCGGAATCCTTCACTATCCCGTGGTTTGAGGTGGAATTGCTGATCAAAAGCTTGAGCGCGGTCAGGTCTGCATCCGCCTCGCCGCTATTATAAACTTCCACCCAATCAATATCGGCACCATCCAGATCATACATGATCTCATTTATCACCAATCCCGCCTGAGCCATCTGAAACCCAGTAAAGAAAATAAAACTGGCAACTAGAATGATCTTTTGTAAAATTATCTTTTTGGGCATAGATTATTTTCTAATTTTTTTAATATGATACAATAGTAACATGAGTGAAAACAAAACTGAAGACCAGAATAAAATAGATTTCTTGGCAATTGGGGATATCGTTATCGATGCTTTTATAAAATTAAAACAAGCGGAAATCGTGGGAGAAGCAGACACTCCGAGCTACAAGATCTGCCTACCCTTTGCGGAAAAAGTGCCCTATGAAGATGTTTTTGTCTGCCCGGCGGTCGGCAATGCTTCTAATGCCTCCGTTTGCGCTAGTAGACTGGGACTCAAAAGCGCGCTCGTTTCTAATATTGGAGCTGATTTGGATGGAGAAAAATGTCTCGAGTCTTTAAAAAATGACGGGGTCAGAACTGACCTAATAAAAATAAATACAGGTATGAAGACAAATTACCACTATGTGCTGTGGTATGAAGCCGAGCGCACTATCTTAATCAAGCACGAGATCTATCAGTATGCATTGGGAGAGATGCGAAATCCGAAATGGATTTACTTCAGCTCGGTAGGAGAAACCGCTTTTCCTTTTCATTATGTCGTCGCAGACTATCTGGACCTTTACCCCGAGATAAATTTTGTCTTTCAGCCCGGGAAATTTGATATAAAACTAGGTAAAGATAAACTCGAGAGACTATATAAACATTCAAAACTATTTTTCTGTAATGTAGAAGAAGCGAGAAAAATATTGGAGGAGGGTAACGGAGAGATAAAAGAGTTGCTGGTAAAAATGCACGATCTCGGACCTAAAACTGTCGTCATCACCGATGGACCAAAGGGCGCATATGCCTACGACGGCGCGGATATGTGGTTTATGGTTCCTTACCCTGACCCAAAACCTCCCTATGAACGTACCGGGGCCGGCGATGCATTTTCTTCCACTGTTGTTTCGGCGATTATTTTGGGCAAAACTTTACCAGAAGCCCTCGCCTGGGGCGGAGTTAACTCTATGTCCGTCGTCCAAGAAGTCGGAGCGCAAAAAGGACTTTTGTCTCGTCTTAAACTTGAAGAGTACCTAAAAAATGCACCAGCAGATTATATAGCGAGAAAATTATAAAATATGAAGCATTTCTAGTAGCTCATCTTGTACTTCTTGTGGCGGTCGCTTTTTATTCTTTTTATATTCTTCTCTTAACTTCTCCAATCTTTCACTTAACTTCTCAAAATTACTTTGCAGTACCGCATATTTTTGAGGAGTATAATCTGGAGATTTTTTTAAAAGGAACATTTGCCCATTTAAAATCGCGACTCTGGTGTGAACACAATCAGGCCAAGTATTACCCGATTTTGCATACTGCACCTCTATCTGGGCGGGAGATTCTGCTATCGTCTTTCTCAGTTTTTGAATTACTGGCGATTCGACTTCGACATTTGAGAATCCTTCCATTATATTTTTATATTATCTTTGAATAATTTTCTGCACTGCTTTTTTAATAGATGGAGTACCCATGCCGTAATGTTCTACGAGCTCGTCCGGCGTGCCGGACTGGCCGAATTTATCTTGCACTCCAATGAATTCGATCGGCACAGGGTAATTTTGTGCGAGAACTTCTGCCACCGCCCCTCCCATTCCCCCTGCTACTTGATGTTCCTCTACCGTCACAATCCTTTTAGTTTCTCTAGCAAGAGTGATAACAGCATGCATGTCTATTGGTTTGATAGAAGGCAAATTTAATACTTTTGTTTTTATTCCCTCGGCTTCTAATTCTTTGGCCGCCAAAAGCGCGCGATACATCAAATCCCCCGTAACTATGATGCCCACCTGCGCCAATCCCACATCGGGCATCCAGTAAATTTCCGCTTTTCCTAGCGCAAAAGGAGTTTCTTCGGTGGTAATGATCGGCGTCTTCTCACGAGCTAGCCGCAAATACGCTGGCTTCACACTTTTGGCTAATGCGAGCGTTGCTTTCTTGGCTTCGATGGCGTCACAAGGAGAGACAACATCCATATTCGGCATCACTCTCATCAAACTAATATCTTCGAGCGCCTGGTGCGTGCCACCATCCGGCCCGACGGAAATGCCCGCGTGTGAACCGACGATCACAACCTTCCTATCGTTATACGCTATCGTTGTCCGTATTTGCTCCCAATTTCTACCCGGAGAAAACATCGCATAAGAAGAACAAAAAGGAATTTTCCCCATCGCCGCCATACCGGAAGCGATCGTGACTAGATTCTGCTCTGCCACACCGACTTCGACGAAACGTTCAGGAAACTTTTCTTTGAAAAAACTCATCATAGTGGACTCCGTCAAATCCGCGCAAAGCGCGACGACATTTTTATCCGCCTCCCCCGCCTTCTCTAACCCCTCGCCGAAACCTTTTCGAATCGGCACCTGCTCGACGTCTTGATTAAATATCCTTGGATTAAGTTTTAAATGAGGGTTTAACATCTTAAAAATTCTTGTCCCGTACCAAGCTTTGCTTTGGTTCGGGATTCGGATTAAGTTTTAATTTCGGGTTCAACATATTGCTAATTCATTATACTATCTCTTTCTTTTTTATTTTTTCTGCTTTTTCGAAAGAAAAAGATTGTAAACCCAACAGATATAAGTAGGGTAATCAAATCATTAAGATGTAGACCTCCCATTCGGAACATTCCCCACAACAAATTTAAAGAATAGATAAGGCCTAAAATCCACGCAATGTCTATAAAAACATTGTTGCCATTTGCTGCACGTATTTTGAGTTTCCCGTAAAGCCAACCTAGAGCGGCGCCTACTAAGAACCAGAATGCGGCAGTAATAACATAATAAAATATCATTTCCACATTGTCGTCCTGGAATGGCGTTTGGCCACTCCAAACATTGTATCCCATTAAACCATACACTGCTGTCACCGGAATGAGACTTACTAATGCAAATCCCATTCCGAGCGCATCGAAAGGTCCGGTAGCCAAAAAGCGTAAAGGTCCACTCTCCATCAAAGAAGTTACTATGCCAAGTACGACAGCTATACCCGCAAAGATTGTCCCCCCTCTCAACCAATATCTTTTTTTATTCATAATTCTTATTATTAACTAATTTATAATTCGCTTTCTACTGGTGTTCGCTTTTAATTTTGCCGCCAAGGGTACGAAGCTCATCCAAAGCCATTTTGGCTTCTTCTTTATTTGGCGGTTTGCCATGCCATTTATAATCTCTTTCAAATTCATGCACGCCTTTGCCGGGGATCGTGTGAGCGATGATAACGGTCGGTTTTTCATACACAGCCTGCGCTTCTTGCACTGCTTCATTTAATGCGCGAAAATCATGTCCGCCGACTTCGATCACATGCCAGTTGAATGCCCGCCACTTGTCAGCAAGAGGTTCGAGCGGCATAATATTTTCCGTGAAGCCGTCTATCTGGATATTATTTCTATCCACTACCGCAATCAAATTCCGCAGTTTATTTTTCCCCGCGAGCATGATCGCCTCCCAAGAATTTCCTTCATCTTGTTCGCCATCAGACATAAAACAATAAATAAATCGGTCTTTGTCTTTGCCATCCATCCTGTCCGCTAGCGCCATGCCGGTAGCCTGCGAGAGCCCAAGACCGAGCGGTCCGGAAGAAGTCTCGACATAAGGCAGATATTCTCTGTGCGGATGCCCCTGTAGACGAGTGCCAAATTTACGCAAAGTTTTCAATTCTTTTAACGGGAAATAGCCCACGTGTGCCATCGTTGCGTATAAGACCGGACAAATATGTCCATTGCTTAGGACTAATCTGTCTCGATCTGCCCATGCTGGATTTTTTGGGTCATGTTTTAAAATGTGAAAATAAAAAAGTGTAAAAATATCCGCCATGCCGAGAGGGCCAGCTGTATGTCCACTCCCCGCTTCTAAGAGCATCTCGATAATACTTTTACGAATATCATTCGCTTTTATTTCTAGTTCTTTTATTTTTTCGTCAGATAAAAAAGACATTAAATTAATTATACCCGGTAGTAGAGCTTTTATCAAAGTCTCACTACCGGGTTATACCAAACTTTGGAAATTTTGGAGTGTTCCTATCGGGTCTCCGCTTTTCCAGATGCTAGAACCAGCTATGAGCCTATCGGCCCCGGCCTCCAAAATACTTTCTGCATTTTGTAAATTAATACCAATGTCTACCGATATCACGACTCCGGGCAAGTTCTTTTTAAGAAATTTTATATTTTCTAAAGCTTTTTCCGAAAAAGCTTCCCCTTGAAAACCGATTTTATCAGAACCCATACAATGTAAAAAATCAGCCTTATGAGACAGTCTAGACACAACCGACAAATCGTCGCTCGGTCTAAAAGCAATCCCTATCTGCACATTGTCTCGTATATACATATCCAAGCCTTCTAAAAAATTCTCAAATTCTTCTACTTCCCCTCCTATGTCGGGGTGAAAAATCAATCGCTTTGGCCCCAATTTCATATATAGATCAAAATTCAGGGCGGCATCCGCAACCATTAAGTCAAATTCAAAATCGAAATCTTCCCAAAATGGCATCCCCTCTTCCTCGTTCATAATTTTTCTAAAATCAAAATCATTCAATCCGCCCGAAGTAAAGGGCCAAGTCTGGCTCGGCACGGCTACCCCATCGCAAATATCAATATGCACGCACTTTACCACCTCTCGCAAGGCAGTAAGTTTATTTTTTATTTCACTAAAACTTTTTTCTAAAATTGCCGGAATTATTTCTGCCATATGTCTATATTATACCCGGTAGTAGAGCTTTAGTAAAAGTCTCACTACCGGGTTATACCCAATTTTGCGATTTGTCTCTTAACTTCTTCCACAAGTAAATCGTGGAAAATTCCGTTCCCAGCGATAAAATGATTATCCGGAAATTTCCAAGGCTGACCGTCGAGCGTTGTTACTTTCCCTCCGGCTTCTTGTACCAATAAAGTTCCTGCACTAAAATCGTAAGTATTTAAGCCAAGCTGAATGTTGGCTTCTAACCCTCCGCGAGCAACATAGGCGAGTTCTAAAGCCGCGCATCCGAGATATCGCACCGAGCGGACAACATTTTTAGAAAAAGAATAGAGCAACTCTTGAGTCAGATCTCTGTCTATGTCTCTTTGGCTTGGAGACATGGTCACAATAGCATGATCTTTATCGTCTTTGGAGACAGATATTTTTTGGTCATTAAAATAGGCTCCTTTGTTTTTCTCAGCATAAAAAAGAGAACTAGTCGCGGGATTGTAAACCACACCCACGATCACCTCATTCTTGTGCACCAGAGCAATGGAAACGGCAAAAATTGGAATCCCGTTAGCAAAATTCCTAGTGCCATCTATTGGGTCCACATGCCAGACATATTCACTTTTCTCCTCCCGAGCGCCTGTCATTCCTGTCTCCTCACCCAAGATAGAGTGTGTTGGAAAATTATCAAATATTATTTTTTTTATCACTTCTTCGGATTCTTTGTCCGCCAAAGTCACTATTGTTTTGTCCTCTTTGAACTCCCTCAGAATATCAGTCTCAAAGTGTTTCTCCAGAATCTTCCCTGCTTCTGTGGCCGCCCTGATTGCCACTTCTAATTCTTTAGACTTATTCTTCTGGCTGAAATTTTCTTGCATATTCTGTCAAATCAAAGACATTATTCGTTGATCTTTATCGCATCTATCTTAGATAGACGGCGAACGTGCCTTTCTGTTCCTGTGTATGGAGTCTTGAGCCACAAGTCCACCGCGCTCATCATTTCTTCTTCAGTTAAAAACCTAGCCCCAAGAGATAAAATATTTGAATTGTTATGTTCGCGAGAACGGACAATAATATCCGCTTCGTCGTCCACGACACAATTTGCTTTTCCGTAATACACCACTGCTCGAACATGCGGAAATTTATTTGCCGCAATGGCTTCACCCTGACCAGTCGCTCCGATGATGATACCTTTGACTCTGTCCGGATCTTTACTCACCGCCTCTCCCACCGGTATAACAAAATCAGGATAATCATCGTGCTCGTCATATGTATAAGCGCCCTTATCTATGACCTCGTGCCCTTCCCCTTTTAAAGAAGTCACCAACTTTTCCTTGAGCACATACCCCGCATGATCTGTTCCAATAAAAATTTTCATATTATTTCCATCCTAACTTGGGTAAAACATCATCTGCAGTTTTAGCTTCAAAGATTTCTTCTAAAAAAACATTGGCCAGTTCAACAAATCTTTCTTTGACTTGCTTCACAGATTTTCCGGAAGTAGATAGATCAAGCGCAGGAGTAAAGGCCACAAAACGCTTATTTTGCTTAGTAATCAGAACAGGAAGATTAAAAGATAAATTATTTTTTAACATATTTGGATTATAACAAAACTGGGAACTTTTTACAATCCTGAGCAGAGACTACTCTTGCTCACCCACTTCAATCCAAACCCAGCATGATCCCCGCCGATGTAGATTTTCATTTTAGGTTTTTGATATTCTTCATTGTACGCCATTTTTTAAAAAGAAAAATGGTTAGAGCGGCTAATGCGAATAAAATAGGAGCGAACAAAAAAATATCTTTTCTAATAGCTGAGTTACCACTGAACATTATAACCACATGCAAAAACACCCACCACAAAAGAGTAGCTCCAAAGCTCAAAATTAAACCAATGTTCGTAAAAAGCCTCCACCTTCGGCTCTTTCGCATGAAAAATACGGTCAATCCTATAAAAACAATCAATATTGCCCATGCCACCGGATTTGATAATGATGAATCGATCATTAAGATAAACAACGAAATACTAGCGAGCAAAAAGACGACCGTCGAAACGGTAAAAAATAAATTCCTCTTGCTGGGGAAAATTTCTTCTTGCGCAGGGGTAGTGCGAACTAAAAATGACTGTTGATTCTCTTTTTCTAATTTAATTTTTGAATAGACATAACATAGCAAAACGCCGATCAGAATTGATAATTTGAATCCCCAGGATGCCAAAATTCCAAGAGGGAAATATGCAATAGTGAATGGACTAATGCCAATTGCAATGATTACGCCTCCAATTATTCGATATTTCCATTTATTCATATTACTTAATTGTATTTCCTGTCTTAATCACATGATCAACTAATGTATAGGTATACCCCATTTCATTATCGTACCAGCCCATGACTTTCACAAGATTTCCGCCAACAACACGAGTCATTTTCAGATCTGCGATTGATCCATACGGACTCCCTAAAATATCCGAAGACACCAGGTCTTCTTCGGTTACGCTGAAAATTCCTTCCCATCTTTTGTCTGTCGCTGCTTTTTTGAGAATTTCATTCACTTCTTCTTTGGTTGTTTCTTTTTTGGAAATAAAAGTGATATCCACGATCGAGCCCGCCGGAACCGGCACTCGCATCGAAATGCCATCAAAAAGTCCGGAAAGCTTAGTAAATGCCTTAGTCACTGCGATCGCTGCGCCAGTCGAAGAAGGTACAATATTCTGCGCCGCCGCTCGGCCCTCGCGGAAATCTTTCTTGTTGGGCCCATCCACAATACTTTGACTGGCAGTATATCCATGCACGGTATTTAAAATTGCTTTTTCAATTCCCAAACTCTCGTCCATGATTGCGATCAAGGGCGAAGCGGCATTGGTCGTGCAAGATGCGTTGGAAGTAATGTCGCAAGTACCAAATTTATCTTCATTCACTCCCATTAAAATAGTCTCACCCATTACACTAGGATCTCCATCTTTAGCTGGAGCGGAAATGACCACCTTCTTCGCGCCCGCGTCCAAATGCGCTTTTGCTTTGTCGTAAGTGACAAAAAGTCCGGTGGATTCTATCACCACATCAACACCCAAATCTTTCCAAGGAAGTTTGTTGGGTTCTTTTTCAGCTAAAACTTTTATTTTCTTCCCATCGATAATTATCTCCTGCCCTTCTACTTTGATATCATGTTTCCATTCTCTATAAACTGTGTCGTATTTCAAGAGGTACGCCATATTGGACACAGACCCAAGGTCATTCACCGCCACAATTTCAATTTCTGGTCTATCCCATGCAACTTTTAAAAATGCTCTACCGATTCTGCCAAAACCATTAATGCCAACTTTGATTGTTTTCATGTTATTACTATAACACTTTTTAAACTAAATTTTAATCTCCAACTTTCCACCAAGCGCGGTGGAAAGTTTCTTTAGAAAAGAAAGTGTCGGATTGTATGCGCCAGATTCAAATCGAGCTATAGCAGGTTGTTTTGTGCCAAGTTTCTTTGCTAAATCTTTTTGAGACATTTTATTTTTTATTCTCATTTTTATCATTGCCTCAACAATAGCAAACTCTGGTTCCCAATCTTCGTAGGCTTTTCTATATTTAGGATCTTTCATCCATTTTTCATGCAGATCGGAAAATTTAGTCATATCCTTTATTGATTTTTTTTGTTCTTTTTTCATACTTTACAATATAACATATACGTTATATTAAACAAGTGGATAACTATGAGATAGCAGTCTGCCTTCTTTTCGCTAAATCTAATTCCCTTTTTGCTATTCTATCAGTCTTTTTTGCGAAAGCATGAAGTAAAATAGCACAATTCTCATGAAAACAATATATTATCCTGATAGGAACTTTACCAGATATACGCAATTCAAAAAGTCCCCCACCTAAGCTTTTACTGTAAGGCATTTCTATTTCATTTCCAACCATAATTAACATGTGCAAAACTTTTGAAACTTTACTTCTAGTAATTTCTTCCAAGCTCTCTAAGAATTTATCTACATCAGTTGAAAAGTTTCTGATTTCCATCGTAACTAAATACCTTTATTTCTATTTTTAATTTTTCCGTAAATCCAGCCAATCAGAGCCCCGTAAGCAAAACCATTTAATATGACAACAATAATCTGTCCTAATATTGGCATTGTTCCAAGTATCATGCCTGGTCCTGAAAGAACGTACATAGTTGTTGGCAGATAAAAGTAGTTAATGGCATCAGCCAGATTACCATCAGTCCCTTTGAAAAGATAAATAGGAACCGAAATAATCCCACACATAAGACCTATCCACAACCAATATTTTGTTTTCATCTTCACATTATACCAAATAATAAAAAAAAAGGTATAATCACAGAAATGGAAAAAGACTTAAAATTCATACACCTCCACACCCATTCCCACTATTCTCTATTAGACGGGCTTTCGAAGCTTGAAGATTTAGTCGCTCTCGCCAAGAAGGCGGGAATGCCGGCGATGGCCATCACAGATCACGGCAACATGTATGGGGCGATTGAATTTTATAAACTTGCTAAAAAGGAAGGTATCAAGCCCATCATCGGAGTGGAAGCATACATGACAGCGGGAAATCGTAAGGACAAAACGACGGAAGCTGGAGGCACGAAGCGATATTATCACCTCACCTTGCTCGCAAAAAATCTAGAGGGCTATAAAAATCTGATGAAGTTGGTGACCATTGCCAACCTCGAAGGATATTATTACAAACCGAGAATGGATAAAGAAATCTTGCGAAAATATTCTGACGGAATTATAGCTTTGTCTGGATGTCTCGGCGGAGAACTATCACAGACAGTAATGAAGGGCGACACGAAAAAAGCGGATGAACTCGTCCGCGAATATCAAGATATCTTCGGCAAAGAAAATTATTTTATAGAAATTCAATGCCATCCCTCAGTAGAGAATGATAAGAATGTTCGGGAAACATTAATTGGACTCGCCAAAAAGCACAATATCCCAGTTGTCGGCACACAAGACTCGCATTATCCATGCAGTGACGACCATGACGCGCACCACACGCTACTTCAGATAAATACCCAGGGTGATGGAAAAGATGGTGCGAAGTTTGAATTCTCCAATGATGATTTTTCTTTTATTGATACAGAGAAAGCTTTAGAAGTGTTTAAAGATATTCCAGAAGCCGTAGAGAATACAATGAAAATAGCGGATATGTGCAACCTAGAACTCGAACTCGGTAAATGGGTCTTCCCTGATTTCAAGATTGAAAGTGGAAAAAGTTATGACGAAGAACTGCGCGCATTAACCTATCAGGGCTTCCAAAGATTGCAATTAAAAGAAACACCAGAAATAAAAGAGCGAGTGGAATACGAATTAAAAATAATCAAAGACAAAGGCTATGCTCCGTATTTTCTAGTAGTGGGTGACCTCCTAAGATACGCAAAAGAAAATGGAATTTTGACTACTATCCGAGGCTCGGTCGCTGGCTCAATGGCGACCTATCTGCTCGGAATCACCAACGTCAATCCGATAGAATACAAAATACCTTTTGAAAGATTTTTAAATCCTTTTCGTCCATCTGCGCCGGATATTGATATGGATTTTGCTGATAATAGAAGGGATGAAATGATCGAATATGTTAAAAAGAAATACGGCGAAGATAAAGTGGCACAAATCGGAACTTTTGGTACGATGATGGCCAGAGGCGCAGTACGCGATGTCGCTCGAGCGCTCGGCTATCCCTACACCATCGGCGACCGACTCTCTAAAATGATTCCGATGGGCTCACAAGGTATGCCAATGACCATCGATCACGCAATGGAAATAGTGCCAGAGTTATCACAAGCTTATAAAACAGAAAAAGATACAAAAAAAATAATAGACTTGGCAAAAAAACTAGAGGGATGCGTCCGGCACATCTCCGTCCACGCCGCGGGAGTGGTTATTTCTCCTATGCCACTTATAGAATACGTTCCACTTCAATACGACCCGAAAGGCGAAAATAAAATAATTACTCAATACGACATGTACAATATTGAAGAGGCGGGACTTTTAAAATTTGATTTCCTCGGCATTAGAAACTTATCTATTTTATCCGATAGTGTCAGTCTCGTAAAAAAATTTTATAACATTAATATAGACATCGAACACGTCCCCCTAGATGATAAGAAAACTTTTGAACTTTTGGCAAATGGACAAACAGAAGGGCTCTTTCAACTAAATGGTTCCGGCATGACCAGATATTTAAAAGAATTGAAACCCACGTCCATCCACGACATCAATGCGATGGTCGCCCTCTATCGTCCAGGACCAATGGAGACAATTCCAGAATATATCAAACGCAAACATAATCCTAGACTAGTAAAATATTTAGATCCGAGAATGAAAAAATATTTAGGAGAGTCTTATGGACTCATCGTGTATCAAGACGACCTTTTATTCTCTGCCATAGAGCTCGCCGGCTACAACTGGGAAGAAGCCGATAAATTCCGCAAAGCTGTCGGAAAAAAAATCCCCGCAGAAATGGCAGCGCAGAGAGAAAAATTTACTAAAGGAATTATATCAAACGGACAAACTCCAGAATTTGCCGAAAAACTTTGGAAACTTTTTGAACCATTCCAAGCTTACGGCTTCAATAAAGCTCATGCAGCCAGCTACGGAAAAGTCGCCTATCAGACGGCTTATATGAAGGCAAATTACCCTGTCGAATATATGGCTGCGATTCTGACAGCCGAATCCGGCGACGTAGAAAAAATTTCCGAAATAATCAATGAATGCAAGAATATGAATATTTCGGTTTTGCCTCCGCACATAAATGAAAGTTATGGCGGCTTCACTTGTCTGCCTAATGAAAAAGACACGACGATCAGCGACAAAAATAAAAGCGTAAAAATAAGATTTGGATTCTACACTATCAAGCATCTGGGCACGGACATCGCCGATAGCATTATCGCTGAAAGAAAGTCGCAGGGTAAATTTAAATCAATCAGCGATTTCTTGGACAGAATTAAGCATAAAAATTTAAACAAAAAGTCCTTGGAAGCACTGATCAAGTCCGGCTGCATGGACGAATGGGGCGATCGAGGCGTAATGCTCTCAAATGTAGAGGCCATGCTCGCATACAATCACGAAATAAACAAACAAAATCAAAATCAGGTTTCTCTTTTTGGTGGGACCGCTAAAATCAAAGCTCCAGAATTTAAATTACAAAACGCACCGGCGGCGACCCAGGCAGAAAAACTTCTTTGGGAAAAAGAGTTGTTGGGACTTTACATTTCCGGACATCCGCTCGATCGCATTCGCGAGAAATTGGAAAGCCGAGATATGAACATAAAAAAAATAAAAGAATCTGTGGGCAATGGCATCCAAATAACTATCGCGGGAATTATAGAAACCGCCAGAGTTGTAATCACGAAAAATAATGAAAGAATGGCCTTCTTGAAGATTGCCGACTTGACTGACTCTATCGAAGCTGTCTGTTTCCCCTCCATCTTTAAAGAATCCGTCGAAATATTTGTCCCCGAAAAATGCATCGCGCTGTCCGGCAAAGTCTCTTTGCGTAACGGCGAAAAGAGCATTATAATAGAGGCAGTGAAGGAGGTCTAGATTTTATCAGTAACTTTTTTAAAAATAATGAGACACACAATAGAAAAATCTCCAAGTTCCTCGCCAGATCAACCAAGCCCAGAAGAAAAGATGGCAAACATTATACGCGCCAAACTTGCCCGAGGATTGACACTCACAGAGACAGAAGAAGCATTTCTAAGAGAACAAAAAAGAGAAAATTGGCGAGATGATAATCCTAGATACGAGCATTAATTATATAAATACTAGAAAGGAAGTTAAATTGCTATGAGATTTTCTTTATTCACATTTACGCCATGGCTTAAATGTGTAAAGAGGATTTTACAGATTACTTGCCTGTAGTATACGATCTTGCTAATTTGAACGTTTTTAATTTATCTTTTAAGCCAATAACTTTTATATACTCTAGAAATTCTTTTGGTAAAGTTGATGGACCAACCCAGACACTTTTTTGAATCATTATATAATCAAAATTTACTAATTGCCTACGAAACCAATCGCGCTCTTTTTTCTTATTTTGAGGAATATCATACATAACGATCAAATTCTTTGGTGCATCCTTTTTGAACTCTGATTCAAAAGTCAGATAATAGAATTTCCTTTTTCTGTACTCCTTCTTTATACGAGACTTCTGGCCACTTCCACTTACTGGCAAGCCAAAAATATTTACTCTCATACCTTTATAGGAAAAAGTTCTGCTCATATTATTATTTTACTACACAATACATATATACGCCATGGCTGATATATGTAAAAATATTATTTTTTCTTCTTTAGAATCCACGAACCTATCAAAGTACCCATAATTGGTATAATGATTACTGGCCAGTATGAGGAATTAAGAATCTTGAACACAAATTTATAACTCACACAAATATCACCACCAGTTTGATAACCACATCGAGATGCGAGCATTAATCCTAAAATGTTAGTGTTAAAAATTAGACCGACAATATAATTTATTGCTAATATAATCAGACCAATTGTCATCAACAAACATATCGCATATAACAAAAATAAAAACCAAAAAAGTGTCGTCGGAATCCGTGCTTTATATAAAGAATTACTATCTTTTTTATCTGGATTCATAATTTAATTATACAAACTCATTGCCTTCTCTTTACCTTCGGAGAAGATAGTTTCCACTGCTTCGGCAACTTTCTTAGAAAGTTTTTTGATTGTCTCTAATTCTGATTTTTTGAATTCGCCCAGTAAAAAATTTAATATCGCCTTTTCGCCTTTTGGTTTTTTCACCACGCCCTTTGGGGTAGCTGGTGAAATACCGACTCTAATACGCAAAAATTCTTCACTCTTGAGCGCTTTGATTATTGACCCCAAGCCGTTATGCCCGCCCGAAGATCGATTAAAAGAAATTTTGATTTTCCCTAACGGCAAATCTATATCGTCGTAAATTACAATTAAATCCTTCAGAGCTTTCTTGCCCGCCAAAGCCTTGGCGACGGCGGGACCCGAATTATTCATAAAAGTATCTGGAGTGATAAATTTTATTTTATGGCCCTCTATTTTTTTTTCCACCAAACCAACCATAATCCGCCCAGTATTATGTCTGGTATTTTCATATTCATTTCCCGGATTTCCTAAGCCAACAACAAGTTTCATTTTCTTATGATAACACAAAAAAGAACCTCTCCCAACCCTCTCCTTACCAAGGAGAGGGCGAAGGGTGAGGTGAATTTATTACAAAACAAATAACAATACTATGTCAAGGATTTTTTGTGTTATATTACAACGATGGAACCAACGAAAACCAGAGGTCAGTCGTTTTGGGAACTCGTACGTTTTATATTTCTGGCGCTAATAATAGTCATTCCCGTCCGCGTACTGATCGCGGAGCCATTTGTGGTTTCAGGAAATTCTATGGTCCCTACTTTTGAGAATGCAGATTATTTAATTGTAGATAAAATATCTTATAGATTCAGCGAACCAAAGAGAGATGACATTGTGATCTTTCGATATCCAAATGATCCGACAAAATTCTTTATCAAAAGAATAATCGGCCTGCCACAAGAGACGGTGGACATAAAAGGCAGTACAGTAACTATAATCAATGAAAAATATAAAGAAGGATTCACTCTCAATGAACCTTATGTAAAAAATAATGCAAACAATCTGACTCATTTTGAACTGAAGAATGATGAATACTTCGTAATGGGAGACAATCGAAGCGGGAGTTCGGATTCCAGATCTTGGGGAGCGGTAAAAAGAGAGCTGATCACAGGCAAAGCCTTCTTGCGATTATTGCCGATAAAAAAACTTAGTATCTTGCCGGGCAATTATAAACAAACAGAGTAAACAGTCAAATTAAAATGAAAAAACCAACTAATAAAAACAGGATGCAAGATATTTCATCGCCCAAAGGAATGAGAGATTTGATGAATGAAGAATATTATTCTTTTCAAGGATTTTTTGAAAAAGCGCAGGAAGTGGCAGTGTATTATGGCTTTAAACCAATCGACACTCCGATCTTAGAACACGAAGAAATTTTTACCACGGGGATAGGCGAAGGAACAGATATTGTGGATAAAGAAATGTACACGCTGAAGACCAAAGGCGGCGACCACTTGGCGCTCCGACCAGAGCACACCGCGCCACTCGCTCGCGCCTATGTCGAACACGGAATGCAAGCACTCCCCCAGCCAGTAATGCTTTACCAATACGGTCCGATCTTTCGACATGACAAGCCTCAGCGCGGACGCTACAGGCAATTTTGGCAATTTGATTTGGATTCACTAGGAAACGATAAAAGCATTATGGACGCGCTGGTGATCAAAGCTGGCATGAGCATTTTAGAAGAAGCTGGAGCTTCGAGCCTTTCGATCGATATCAATTCCATCGGAGACAAAGAATGCCGAAATGGATACATCAGAGAGCTGACAAACTACTACAAAAAGCACATTGGCCAACTCCCGGGTATTGATCGAGAACGCCTGAAGACAAATCCGCTGCGCATCTTGGACTCCAAAGAAGAAAAGACAAAAGAAATAAACGAGGGCGCTCCAGACTCGATATCTTTCCTTTGCCCTTCTTGCAAAAAACACTTCAAAGAAGTCTTGGAATATTTAGAAGAAATGAATATTCAATACAATATAAACAAAAATTTAGTGCGGGGGCTTTCCTATTATACCCGCACTGTTTTTGAGATAATGGAACAAGGAGGCGCTGAGGATGGCGGAGCGCTCGCGCTGGCTGGCGGCGGACGCTATGACTATCTAGCTCGCCATCTTGGAAGCAAAAAAGATGTGCCAGCAGTCGGGATTTCGATCGGAGTAGACAGAATAGTCGCCTCGGCTTGGTACAAGAAATTAACGCCGCGCATATTAAAAAAGCCGAAAATTTATTTCATCCAGCTCGGGTCTGAAGCAAAATTGAAAAGTTTGAATATAATTGAGATATTAAGGAAGGCGCATATCCCCATCGCCCAATCGCTTTCCAAGGATAGCCTAGGCTCGCAATTGGCCATCGCCGAGAAGCTGGCTATCCCTTACGCGCTCATCTTCGGAGTCAAAGAAGCCCTAGATAATTCAGTGATAGTGCGAGATATGAGCAATCGATCCCAAGACACTGTGAAATTGCCGAAGCTTCTGGAATATTTGAAAGAACTAAAATAAAGCTAGCTTGTAGGGATTAGTAAAATACAATGCTAAAAAAAATTTTACAATTTCAAAAAGAACCTGCCCGCAATGCTTCGCATAGCGATGCAGGCGGGGAAAAAATTCTGCGCCAAGTCGCGAAAGAAGTGCCTCTGCCTGAGATCACAACCATTAAAATAAAAAAAATATTAAGAGAGATGTCCGAAGCTTTGGAAAGCCAAGATGATGGCGTAGCGATAGCGGCGCCGCAGATCGGATACTCACTGAAGATATTTTTAGTGTCTAGTAGGGTTTTGAAAGCAGGATTCGCTAAGAATCAGGAAGCATTCGAAAAAGAACCTCACCCCGACCCTCTCCTTGTAAAGGAGAGGGAGAAAATAGTAAAAGACCTAGTTTTTATCAACCCAAAAATATCCAAACTCTCCCGTGAAAAGAAATGGGTGCCAGAAGGCTGTCTCTCTGTCCGCCCTCTCTACGGTAAGACATTTAGATCTATCAAGGCGACAGTCACAGCCTATGATGAAAATGGCAAGAAATTTAAGAGAGGCGCCTCGGGATTGCTCGCACAAATCTTTCAGCATGAGACGGATCATTTAAATGGAATACTTTTTATTGATCAAGCCAAAGATATAAGGGAAGAGTTACCGAAAAAATAATATGCAAAATTTTGTATTTTGGGGAACTCCAGACGTGGCATCCGAAACACTTGAGATATTAAAGCAAGCCGGATTTTTACCTTCTCTCATTATTACTTCCCTAGATAAACCTCAGGGACGCAAAATGCTTATAACTCCCCCGCCGGTAAAAGTCTGGGCAACTTTAAACAAGATTCCGTATTTACAACCTGAGAAACTAAACGAGGATTTTTTTAATCAGCTACAAGCTACCAGCTACAAGCTATCCGTCGTCGTCGCTTACGGAAAAATCATACCAGAAAAAATATTAAATATGCCTGAATTTGGCTCAATCAATATTCATTATTCTCTGCTGCCAAAATATCGCGGGGCTTCCCCTGTAGAATCAGCTATCTTAAATGGTGACGTAGAAACCGGTGTGACTATCCAGAAAATGGAATTTAAAATGGACTCTGGTCCGATCATCGCTCAAGAAAAAGTGAAGATATCGCCAGATGAAAAAGCGCCAGAGCTGCGCAAGAGGCTCATAAAACAAGGCGGGGAGATTTTAGTGAAAATCCTACCAGAATTTATTTCTGGAAAAATCAAACCCATCCCGCAAGACGAAAGCCTTGCTTCCGTTTGCGGAAAAATTAAAAAAGAAGACGGACTGATAAATTTGGGAGCCGAGCTCCCAAATGTTTTATATAACAAGTTCAGAGCCTATGCCACCTGGCCGAGGATTTTCTTTTTCAAAGACGGCAAAAGAATTATCATCACTAATGCCGAACTGATAGACAATAAATTTGTAATTAAAAAAGTTTTACCTGAAGGCAGAAAAGAGATTACGTGGGAGGAATTTAAAAAGACTAATACTTCGAAGTAAAAGGATTACGCTTGGAGAGGCCTTTCATCATTTTTTTGACGCTCCTGGCTCCGCGATGCAAAAGCGTCTGACTGCGGTCTTTGTTTTTATTTATTTCATAATAGAGACTGTCTTTGATAGCATCAATGGCTTGATACAAGTCTTCTTTGTCAGCGCTGCCGTAAAATTCTTTGCCATCTATTTTGATCAAACAATCCGCGTGGAAAATTTCCCCCGATTTATGATGATTGGTAGACTTGCTCACCTCAAAATTTACCATCACTTTCCCCTGCCTTTCTTCTATCCTAGATAGCAATTTTTCCAAGTTGGTCACCCTCTTGGAAACATAGTCCTTAATGGCCTCCGTCAATTCAATATTTTTACCTTGTAGATTGATTTGCATAGCTTTATTGTATCATTTTTTAAGATGCCTAGTAAGAGCTTTCAAAACAATCTCAAGTTCAATTGTTGCCACACCGATTACTGTGTCTGCCGCACCATAATAAATGTAAAGGAGGTCGCCCTCGCCTTTCCGACGCTCAGGTTGTAGAGCCATACCGCACGGAAAAACAACATTATTAACGATCCCGACTTTTTCGTAAAACTCTTTTGGCTGAAATATCGGGTCCGTCGTGCGAGCTAGAACTATTGCTGGATCATTTAAATCCAGGAGCACCGCCCCTATGCGATAAGTACTATGGCTTTTAGAAACTCCATGATAAAGAAGCAGCCAACCGGATTTTGTTTTTAGGGGCGGCGCAGAAATGCCAACTTTCGAGTTATCCCAAGAGTTTATCCTTGGTCCTATAATCCTAATGCATTTTTTCACAAACTCTGTTTTGAAATCGAGCGATTTAATATAATCCCCGCATAATTCATTGCCAACACGATGCAAGATGAAGTATCGCCCTTTGATTTTTTCGGGTAAAATACAGGTGTCTTTATCATCAAAACCAGCAGGAGTGATCAAAATAGGTTTTTCCCATTCCCATTTTTTTTGCAAAAAGTTTTTCTCCGTGATGGAAGTGATAGCGACTCGCGGCGGACCGATGCCATCAAAAGCCGTGTAGCACATATAAATAATCTTCCCTATTTTGGTCAGACGCGGATCTTCACAACCAGAATTAGCTCCAGCTATTTTTTTTGATTCAAACTCTTCTCTCGGGCCATAGATGGGCTCTAGTAAACGTTCGTCGATATTCACCCCATCTTTGGTTGCGGCATAGCCGATATAAGAAGTGTTGTCGTCGGAAAATGTGCGGTACAATATGTGTGTTGTATTTCGAATTCTAAGCACGGCTGGATTGAATGTCGCTTTGGCTTCCCACGGATGTTTTTTGTCGGGAGTAATGATGGGATTTTTGTCGGAACGTTTGAAATACCAGCGAGAATTCTCTTCTCTACGCATAGTGCCAAGAAGGTCGCTCAAATTCAAATGGGCGACGCAATTTGTCATATCCGCTGCTCCGTAATAAATATAAAGAGTGTCCCCGCCTGCCAATCCGCGGGCAGGTTTTTTTATAATGGCGCCTGTTGGGAAAATCACATCGGGAACATGTCCCAAAAGTTCGTATGATTCTCGAGGAGCAAAGATCGGGCCGTGAGTAAGACCCACAATTTTAAGCGGATCATTTATGTCTAGGAGGACTGCCTCAACCCCAAAGATACGAGGGAGACCACTCCCGCCAAAATAATTTTGAATGTGTGAATATATCAAGAGCCAGCCATGCGAAGTTTTGACAGGCGGAGCGCCGACTTCGATATGGTCATAAGGAGATCTTTTAGGATCAATAACGTGCTTATCGACGTTCTTGTACCACTCTTCCCAAAATTTTGGATTCCACAATTCCTCTATCTTGTCGCATTGCGCTATAGCAATTTTTACGGGAGGCATATCTGTATTGACGGATACGATCACGGTAATCTTACCATTGATGCGCTCGGGGAACAGGGTCATCGCTTTAGCATTAAAGGGAGTGACTAGATGACGTTCCTTTATTTTTTTGAGATCTTTAGAAATAGCGACAGCGACTTTGATCCCACTAGCTTCAAATGGATATTTAGAGAGTGCCGTATAAAATATATAATATTCTCCTTCAAAATAAGTCACCCTCGGATCTTCACAACCATAAATTTCCCATTCTTTTTCCGGTATTATAAAAGGCATTCGTTCCTTAAAATGTCTGCCATCCCTGCTTTTCCCAATCCCAATGATCGAAATCTGTTCGGGTGTACGCAGTCTGTCTACCGCCGAAATAGCGCGATAAACGCCATAAAACATTCTGCCCGCTTTGACGACACTCATATTGAAAGAGGCGTAAGCCTCCCAATAATGGTCTTTGTCCGGAACAAGAATTGGATTGTGATGTGATCTTTTTACGACAAACATAAATTATCTTTTAATAATATTAATTTTTAACTTGGAACCACTCCTTTGAGTCAGTTCTTGCAAAAATTTATCCAAATCTGCGGTAGCGACGCAGGAAACTTTGTCCGCGCCCCCGTAATACACAAATAATTTTCCATCTTTAATAATTGCCCCGCAAGAATACACCACCCCCTCTTTGTATCCTTCGTTTTCATACCATTCATCTGGCTCCAAAATTGGCTGCTTGGAATCATAGAGAATCTTGGTCGGATCTTTCAGGTCTAAAATCATCGCCCAGAGCTTGTAGCGATGCGTTTCACCCTTTTCCATCTTATGGTATAAAATCAGCCAGCCATATTTCGTATGAAGCGGTGTGGGCCCGACTCCCCTGATCAACTTATCTCGCGCTCCCCACATGGGACTGCCCTGATGAATGCTATAAATGTATTTAGTCCCATCAAGTTCATCCAGACTGTCGAGGTAATCTATCATTATTCGCGGAGAAATACTGTGCAAGATCGCGTATTTTTCTTTTCCGTCTTTTTTTATTTTTTCTGGAAAAAGCACCCAATTTTTATTTATCTGTCCGGGAGGAGAGATCAATACCGGGGACCGCCAGTTCCAGCGATGCGAAATAAAATCTTCCAAACTGATAGAAGTCAAAGTCATGCGGACAGATCCCCATCCGTCAAAAGCCGTATAGATCATGTACAGCCTATCGCCTAAAAGAGTGAGACGAGGATCCTCACAGCCGCCGCCCCATCCTCCGCCGGAGCCATAAGAGATAAGAGAAATAAGTGGAAAAGTATCTCTATTTTGTGGCGGGCAATGAAAATAGACGGGTTCTGGCAAACTTTTAGAAATCGTTACCCCATCCTTGCTCACCGCATAACCCAAAACCGAATTATCAGAATCTCCGATTGCTCTATAAACAATGTGCACCTTGCCATCATGATAAAGGGCAGTAGGATTGAAGGTAGCTTTTGATTCCCAATATCTTTTACTGGTTGGTTCGATAATGGGATTTTTTTTAAATCTTTTGAGGTCAAGAACAGTTACCTTTCTGCCAATTTTTATAATTTTTGCAGTTTTTATTTTGCGGCGGCGAACTTCCGCCCCGACGCGACGCACTACTCGCTTAGAGCTTGGGCTCCTTTTGGCTGAAGATTTGATTCGAGATCCCGACCCATTCAGGCGTTTTGTTGTCTTTTTTTTAGGCGCGGCCATATTTATCTTCTATTCTGACAATATCATTTTCATCAAAATCCCCAGAAGAGATTTCCAAAATTTCCGCATCAGTAGAGGCAGCATAAACACGATGATTTGTTTTTGGTAATATTACAAATTCATCTCCGAACTTTGCATTTATGATAGATTCGCCCAAAGTAATCTCCGGAGTACCAGAAAGAACTTTCCAAAACTCAGTCCGATGATTATGATATTGCAAACTAAAAGCCTCACCCTTTTTTACAAAAATAATTTTTACAGTTGATAAACTATTATGAGTAAACTGTCTAAAATTACCCCACGGACGCTCCTCTTGAAATGGTTTAAATTCTGACATATTCCTAATATTGTATCATAGAATCCTTTTAATGATTGCCTTGGTTTCTTCGGGTCCCTTGACCTGCAGGTGATCAACTCCGGTTTTTACCACAGCATAGTCATTCCCACCCGGAAAAATCGCGTCCCCAATAAAAAGCATTTTATTTATTGGGATTTTTAAGTGTTTTTCGATCTGGTGAATACCGTAAGCTTTATTAATCCCTTTTTTGGTTATATCAATTGTTGTAAATCCAGCGGCATGAACCTCTAGATCGGGAAGTTTTTTGGATAATAATCCGGCAATTTTCATTTTAAGTTTAAAATTATTTCTAGACCATTCTTCCTTCATTTTCACTCCTTTATCACCCAATTCTGCTACTAGGTCCTGTCCATAGACAGAAAAAGAAATTTGAGTTCCTCTGTGTTCAATTATTTTTCCATAAGTTTTTTGCGGATGCTCATAGCCAATTTCTTTAAATACGTCTTTAAATGCTTTTGTAATCTTTTTTGATTCCGAAACAGTCAAATGTAAAGCGTAAACTTTTTTCCAACCGCTACTGTACCTATAAAAAGCAGTGGCGGTAGTTGGAAATAGAAAAAGTTTTTTTAAAAGTTCTTTAGAACATTTTAGTTTACGCAAGAAGAGTTCTTGAAAGATAGAATATTTTCCCCCGCCGATGATAGCGACTTTCTTAGCCACGAGGAGCTTCGCCATCAATCGAGACATATCCGCTTCCATCGGCGATTTAGTCCGGATAATCGTGCCGTCTAAATCAAAAACAATTAAATCTTTTTGCTGAAGTTTTTTTAAATTTAAAATTTTCATCTATTTCTTGCTTATTTTTATTTTTCTTTTTTGCGCTTTTTTTACCAATTCTGAAGAACTTTGGACCTTGCCGCCAAAACCGACATCATTGACTATCTTACAACCTATTTTGTCGCAAACTAAAACTTCTGGGGTCGGAAGATTCCCAGTATGGCGATCGCCTCCTTTGGCAAAAATGTGTGGACGCAAAGACAATATATCTTTGCTGATACTGATATCTTTTGTATTTTTTTTGTGACTGCTTAAAATGACGCGATCAACCGGTTCGAAGGCTTCGATGATTTCCTTGCGCTCGTGTTCCGGCATAAAAACATAACCCTTCTTCAACTTGAGCCAATTATCATTGTTGATCACAACCACGAGCTCATCCCCCAAGCGTTTGGCTTCTTTGAAGAGCCGGACATGGCCGATATGCACCGGATCAAACCCCCCGCTCACCATGACTATTTTCTTTGATTTTTTTTTCTTCATATATTACTGGGGTTATTATATATTTATTTAAAGTAACTATCAAAGTATATCGCATGGCAAGTGTATCCGCCAGGATTTTTCTCTAAATAGTCTTGATGGTAATCTTCCGCCGGATAAAACTTTGCTAACGGTTCTAATGTTGTCACTACCGGATCACTCCAACGCTTGGATTTATTGACAATGTCTATGAAATCCTCTGCTTCTTTTTTCTCCTCTTCATTACTATAAAAAATAGCTGAACGATAGGAAGTGCCCTGGTCGTTGCCTTGCTGATTGAGCGTAGTGGGATTGTGTATTTGGAAGAAAAAATCGAGCAACTTTTTGTAAGAAGTTTTTTGGTCGTCGTATTCTATCTCTACTGCTTCCGCATGACCTTCGTGATCCTCATAAGTCGGCGCTTGTGGTGAGCTTGTCGAACCACCCGTATAGCCAACGGTCGTCCCTATTACGCCTTCTTGTTTTCTAATTAAATCTTCTAAACCCCAAAAACATCCTCCTGCTAATACAATTTTTTTTGTCATATTACTTTGATAAAAATTTCATTGATATCGAATTCACGCAATGCCGGATATTTTTTTCTGTTAAATGTTCGCCTTTGAATAAATGCCCCAGATGCCCGCCGCATCTAGCGCAGGTGATCTCGGTGCGCATGGCGTCTTTGTCTAGACTTTTATTTATTGCGCCCGGTATCTCATCGTCAAAACTGGGCCAGCCGCAGGTGGACTCAAATTTTTGTGCGGAAGTATAAAGTGGCGCATCGCACTGACGACAGACATACATGCCGTTTTCTTTGTTATTTACATACTCGCCGGTAAAAGGCGTTTCTGTCCCCTTTTCAATAATCACTCGCCTCTCTTCAGCTGTAAGCTGATTCATGCATAAATTATAACATAAAATAAATTATCCTAGCCAAACTTGCGTTAGGTCTTGCCTAACGCAAGTTAAGCCACTCAAATATTTCTGCAACAAATGAATTTTTGTTAGGAAAATAATTTGGAAATGATTCTATATTTAATATTTTATTTTGAATTCTTTTTTCTTCTATATAATCTAGATAACTTGAATAAGAATATTGATTTAAATAGACTACGGCTTCTTTTTTATTTTTAATCCCCTTTTCCTTCCAATCCTTTTGAATTAATTTGATTGGATTTAAATGTATATATGAAAATAAGTATTTCAAATGACGATCCGTGTCTGCGTGTTGTGATTTAAACTTACCCTCAAATAATCCGCCGGTTCTTTCATATTTTTTATTGTAATACATTGAATAAGCAGTGCCCAGTTTCTGCATAAATTTACTTATTCCGCCTTCTGTTATTTCGGTTATTAAGATGTGAAAGTGATTGGGCATCAAACAATATGCTCCTATATTAACGAGAAGATTGTTCCTTTCTATCTCATAAATATTAAAATTGTGGTCTCTGGCTAAATCATAAAGATTAAAGTTTTCACTCGTATTTGAAATATAAAGTAAAGAAATAAATCTTAAATAATCTTCCTTGTCGTGAAAAATTTTTTGTTTACTATTGCCACGATTGTAAATGTGGTAATACTCACCTTCAACAAAAGGTGTCAGCCTGATAGACATAAGAATATAATAGCAAATAACTCTTGCGTTAGGCAAGACCTAACGCAAAATCGTATCTAATTTTTTGGCTCTAAACTTGAGAAGATGTTGTAAATACTTTTATTAAAAAAGGTATGCTAATATTGATTAAATGGAAAATATTAAAGTAATTGTGAGTATTTTTGCCATCCTATTAACATGCGTGGCATATATCCCATACATTAGGGATACCCGAAAGGGAAAAACTACACCACATGCTTTTACATGGTTTGTGTGGGGGCTGTCCACTACGCTTGCTTTTGCTTTACAGTTAAGCGCCGGCGGCGGCATCGGCTCATATGTAACTTTAATAATCGGGGTTGCTGCCTTTTCGATTTTTGGATTAAGCTTATTTAAAGGAGAAAAACATATCACCAAATCCGATGTCGTGTTTTTTATTTTAGCTCTAGTCGCCTTGGGATTTTGGGTAATCGCTGAAAAACCAATTATTTCTGTAATATTGATATCTCTCACGAATACTTTAGCTTTTGCGCCAACAGTACGAAAATCTTGGAAAAAGCCTTTTTCGGAGACATTATTCACGTATATATTAAACTGCACAAGACAATGTCTAAACCTACTCGCATTAGAGAATTACAATCTTATCACTTCCCTTTTCCCTGCATCACAAATACTTGTTACACTTTCATTTATTATCTTTATTTTGATCAGAAGAAGTTTACAGAAAAAAGAAATACAAAATACAACAAGATATTAAATCCGTTTAGACGAATCTTGTAAAAATTTTATAGGCTCTGAGGTAGGGATATTCTGCGTTAGGTCTTGCCTAACGCAAAGTTTATCGAGACTTCCTACGGAGAGCTTTTTTCGCAAGCATTTCTCTCTTTATCCCAAGTCGCTTCTTGGTCTTATGAGAACGTCTGGACCTATTTTTAGGACTAAGTGTGGTGTTTCTTTTTGCCATAGCCCCATTATAACAATAAGTGAGGAGCATAAGCAAATACATTTGTTTGATGTCCGAGCGCCATTGTTATATGGTAATCCATATAGCACATTTCCCTACTCGTGTATAACCCGGTAGTGAGACTTTCTTAAAAGCTCTACTACCGGGTATAATGTATCTATGAATTATAAATTCTTCACTAATTCAGAGAAAGCTTGGGAAGCGATGTTTAGAGACATAACAAACGCCCAAAAATCCATTTATCTGGAGATGTATATTTTCCAAAACGATATGGAACAGTTTAATTTCTTTAACTTGCTGAAAGAAAAAGCCCAAAAAGGCCTGCAGGTTAAAATAATCATCGATGCTTTCGGAAGCGTCTGGTTGAAGAGCAGCGCCGTCTCTGAATTAAAAAAAGCAGGGATAGAAATTCTCACCCTATCTTACCTGCTCCACCACATGCACAGAAAAGTCTTGGTGGTAGACGAACGAATTGCCTTTATTGGGGGCGTGAATCTTTATCAAACTGCGAGATTTTGGAATGATCTAATGGTCAGAATAAAAGGCAACCTGGTAAAAAAAGTGGTGATGTCTTTCGCAAAATCTTACACAAACGCCGGAGGCAAAGACCCAATGCTCCTTTCGAAAAACAACAGGAGGACAAGAACCAAAATGGATACTTCGATAGTGGAGCATCATCCTTTCAAAAAAAAGTTTCATTTCAAAGGGATGTACAAAAAATATTTTAACCAGGCAGAAAAGAACATCACCTTGATTACTCCGTATTTTTTACCAAAACGTTGGCTCGCCGCGGCTCTGCATCAAGCAGTCTTGCGCGGAGTTAGAGTGGAGGTACTAGTGCCAAAGAACGCTGGAAACTTCATGATTGACCGCGTAAATTATTTTTATATATACAAACTCTCAAGGTTAGGCATCGAGTTTCATATGGAAGAAAAAATGAATCACGCCAAGGCCATCATCATCGACCAGAGAGAAGCGATGGTCGGATCGCAAAATCTAGACTTTTGGTCTTTTGATTTTAATTCAGAAATAGGCATTTTCTTTAGGGACGCAAAGGCAGTCTCAAAACTTTGTTATATCGCAAGCGAGTGGAAAAAGGATGCTGTTTTATTTGACTACAAAATTCATAAGCCAAAATGGTTTGACTATATTATGTCGCCGATCATAAATCTTTTTTCTTTCTTTTCCAGAATCTTTTTAGATTAGCAAAAAAGATTAAGATTGTTTTTTCAGCCAATCGATCATTGCTCGGAAGGTGTCAGCGCCTGCCTCTCCATCAGCATTTAGTCCTGAGGCTTTTTGGAAGGCCATCACTGCTTTCACTGTCCCTTCGCCATAGTCATTATCAATTTTATTGGAGGTATTGTTATAAATATTTAAAAACTTTTGCACCGTGCCGACTCTCGTCCCCCGAGACTTCAGCTTCAGAAAAATATTATCATCGATGAGTTTTTGCAACTCATTTATAAGATCCTGATATTTATATACGATCACCGCGCTCGCCGCGGGAGCGGGTGGCGGCGTCAGCTCTGCCAACTTAAACTGCAAGGTGCTCTTTTCCCCGCTTAGTTTTTTTATTTCTTTCGCTAGCTCCGCATTCTGTTTTTCGAGCGCCTGAATTCTCTGTCTTGCTTTGCTCTCCGGTCCGGATTGCAAGGTGCTGATAGACCAGTATCCGAGAATTCCCACTAGAGCCAAAGTAACAACTGAAAATAATATGAATTTTAATTTTTCCATATACATTATTCTAACAAAAATATTTAGAAATGGGTAGACGGATATTTATAATGATATTTAGAAAAATATCATTAATTATGTTTTGCCATTCGAAAACCCTGAAAAGAAAGATAGAAAGCTACCACAACTGCCACAAAGCTAATCCACATCGGAATGACAAAGCTACCTATCTGAGCTTCCCAACCATTTAATAAGCGCAAGATATGCAAAATGCCTATAATTAAAAATATAACGGAAACGACATAAACAAATTTATTTTTAGTCATATGTATATTTTATACCAACAGTTTTAAATAGCAATCCTTGCAATAACGTTGTGTAAAAAGTATTATTCTATGTTGTTTTTTTTATGATTTCTGATAATATAATAGGGTTCTTTGAATTTAAGTAAATTCCGGGGTAGCTCAGCGGTAGAGCGATCGCCTGTTAAGCGATTGGTCGTAGGTTCGATCCCTACCCCCGGAGCCCCCGGTTATAAAAACAAGGGCCGTTAGCTCATCTGGTAGAGCACCTCATTTGCAATGAGGGGGTGGCAGGTTCGAGTCCTGTACGGTCCACAAAAATTTGCCTTTGGTGAATTTTTTATATGAAAAAAAATCTAGAAACCTTAGAATTCATTTTGAAGAATTATAAAAATTTCAACGCTCGAGCCACCCGCGACGCGCTTTTGGCTTATTGGCGGCACTTAGAGAAAGGTGGGAAAATGTTCTGGGCGATGGCGGGAGCGATGTCTTCCGCCCAGCTCGGCATCACGCTGGCGCCCGCTATTCGAGAGGGCCTCATCCACGGCCTGTCCGTCACCGGCGCCAACCTGGAAGAATCGCTTTTTCGCCTAGTCGCGCACGATAGCTATAAAGATTTTCCAGATTATCGCTATTTTACCAAGGAGGATGACACAAAGATTCTAAAAAATAGAATGCGCCGAGTTACAGACACTAGCATTCCGGAAGATGAAGCATTCCGCGCGGTGGAAAGTCTAATTTTACCAGTTTGGGAAAAAGCAACCAAAGAAAAAACACGAAAATTCTGGCACGAATATTTTTATGATCTAATCCAAGCCATTGATAAAAAGAAACATGAAGGGAAGGCCGAAGAATGCTGGCTCTTGGCGGCCGCTCTAAAAAACCTCCCGATAGTGGTGCCCGGCTATGAAGATTCTACTTTCGGAAATATTTTTGCTTCGCATGTAAAGCTGGGCGACGCGAGCGCGAACATCGCCAAAAGCGGCATCGAATATATGGGAGCATTTTACGACCAATATCAAAAGCTCTCGGAGGGCAAAGGTATCGGATTCTTCCAGATCGGCGGAGGCATCGCCGGAGACTTCCCTATCTGCGTCGTGCCATCCTTGAAATATGACATGGAGGTTTCCGCCAAACCCTGGGCATATTTTTGCCAGATCTCAGACTCTACCACCTCGTATGGCTCGTATTCCGGCGCCACCCCGAACGAAAAAATAACCTGGGACAAATTGACCAAAGACACCCCCATGTTCGTCATCGAGTCAGACGCCACCATCGTCGCTCCGCTCATCTTGACTGCCCTCTTGGAATGCAAAGCAAACCCGAAAGAAGCAAATAAATTGATAGAGAAATATACAGCTTAACGTGTTCAAAATGAAATCCATAAATATCGCGCTGGTGCAAACAAAAGTTTCAGAGAATATCGAAGAAAACGTCAAAAAAACTGCGAAATTGATCGAACAGGCAGCTAAAGCGGGCGCGAAAATAGTCGCCCTGCAAGAACTTTTCCAGACGCCGTATTTTCCGCAGTGGAAGAATAAAAATAAGGATGATTATGCGGAAAAAGTCACCGGACCCACCGTCACTGCGATGAAGAAAATCGCCCGAAAGTTGAAAATTACTCTGATCGTACCATTTTATGAAAAAATTTCCGCCCAAGGCGGACCAGCCTCTGGCTGGAAAGATAAATATTTCAACACTGCCGTTGTGATTGATAAAAATGGAAAACTGCTGGGCCGATATCACAAAATTCATATTCCCCAGGACCCGAGTTTTTATGAAAAAGAATATTTCAGAGAGGGCGAGTTGGGATACAAGATATTTTCAGTTGACGGAATCAAATTCGCCGTACTGATCTGCTACGACCAGTGGTTCCCCGAGGCCGCCCGCCTGGCCAAGCTCTCCGGAGCGGAAATAATTTTTTATCCGACCGCGATCGGCAATATCATCGGAGATGATGCGCCGGAGGGCGATTGGCATGACGCCTGGGAGACAGTCCAACGCGGACATGCGATCGCAAACAGCGTCTATGTGGCCGCGATCAATCGAGTCGGCAGAGAAGGACAGACGCGATTTTTCGGCCAGTCTTTTATTTCCGATCCATTCGGCAAGATTATCAAACGAGCGAGCCCGAGCAAAGAGGCAGTCCTTGTGGCCAAGCTGGATTTGGGGAAAAATAAATTTATAGAAAAAGGCTGGGGCTTTATGCGAAATCGTCGGCCGGACACCTACAAGCCCTTAGCCATAAAAACTTTGAAAAAATAAATGCGAGAGACGCCGACACAACTTGGTTTTTTGATGCCCGCTGAATGGGAAGCGCACGAAGCGGTCTGGCTCGCTTGGCCTCACGACCAGACCACTTTCCCTAATCGATTGTCCAAGGTAGAAAAAGTTTATTGCCAGATAATAAAAACCCTCGGAGATCAGACAGGTAGTGAGCGAGTTCACTTACTGGTGCTTCCCACTATAAAGAGTAAAGTGGAAGAAATTTTAAAAAGAAGCGGAGTTGATTTGAAACAAATCACATTTTATCCGACTGATTATGCCGATGTCTGGACTAGAGACTACGGACCTATATTTTTGATCAATCGGAAAGAAAGCACCCTAGGCTGGGTCAAAGCGCGACACAATGCTTATGGCAAAAAAGAAAACGCATTTTATGCTCCCCTACTCAAAGACGACGAAGTCTTTAATCGAATCAAGACAGAGGGGCAAAAATTTAATCTAGATATTGTGTTAGAGGGCGGTTCGATTGAGGTGAATGGAGCAGGCGTTCTCGTAACGACTGAACAATGTTTATTAAATCCAAATCGCAATCCGCATCTCGATCGCGGCGAGATTGAAAATCATTTAAAAAATTATTTCGGATTAAATAAGATCAGTAGGATCGTCTGGCTGAAACGGGGGCTCACCAATGACCATACAGACGGCCACATCGATGATCTGGTGAAATTTGTTTCCCCCAATAAAATCCTTTGCTGTTATGAAGACGAGGAGGAGGATGAAAATTATGAAATTTTAAAAACTAATTTTGAGATTTTAGTAAAAGAATCTTTCGAAGTGATCAAATTGCCCATGCCGCATATGAACTATGATGACAACACCAAAGCGCCGGCATCTTACGCAAATTTCTATATTGGCAACAAAGTCGTTTTGGTTCCCACTTACAATGACCCAAACGACGAAAAGGCTCTAAAAATAATTGAAGATTGTTTCCCAGATCGCAAAGTAGTCGGCATAGATTGCCGCGACCTGATCTATGGCGGCGGAGCAATCCACTGCATCACTCAGCAACAACCTGCGGTTTAAAGTGTAAGCAAAAGTGTTCTCTAAAATATCGTACGGAGGCTGACGAGCCGTAGTCTTAGCAAATTTCAAGCCTAAAAATTATGCGGGTATTTTAGAGAATACTTTTGCTGGAACTCATGAAAACAAAACCCCGTCTTGCGACGGGGTTTTGCGGCACTTATGTTGTTTACGATAAATGTAAGAATTGCCTTACACTCACTCCTCTAGCATAGCATACTTGCCCAAAGAACGCAAGTTTTTACCACCTAATATTTATAACGTTGTTGTTATTGTTATTATTGTTGTTGTTATTAACATTCGCCGGAGGAGCAATAACTGCTGGAGGAGGAAGCGCGTAGCGACAAGGCAAGCTGCCACGATAATTTATCGCGCCCGGATCTTGGCAAAGTTCGGCATGGTATAGACAAGGAAGCGTCCCGCCATAATTTCTTGCGAATGGATCTCTGCAAAAATTATTTTGAGGAAAATATACACAAGGCAAAGTTCCCCCGTAATTTATTGCAGTTGTATCCAGACAAAGATGAGGAGCAGCAGTCCCGGGAGCAGTGCGGAAACTTTTTATCTTTCCGGACTTATCAAACAAAATATTTTCAGCTTTCACTCGATAATAATAGACAGTATTTGGAGTGAGTCCCTCTAAAGTGACGTCGATAGTTACCGGCAGTGGCGCCGCCACCTTACTCGTGGAATTCCCTAAACTGCGAGTAGTCCCCCATTGAAACCATGCGCGAGTATCCGGAGCTCCATGCGGATTGACATATCCATTCAAGCGGGCAGAAGTCGCAGTGATGCCGCTCGCGTTTTGTGTTTTCACAACTGGAACTAAAATAGGCGAAGTCACTAGATCGAGCGGATTAGGCAATGTTGGGATACCAAAATCTCCTCCTAACCCCGGCAATCCAGGCAGACTAGGAATCGGCGGAAGTGGCAGTTTACCTTTACTTAGCTTCTTGATATGTTCTTTTGGGTTTAAAAAGTCCACAACGTCGTCAAAAAAGCCCGCCTCTGCCTTCGTGCCTGCATAGATACTCCCCGAGAGGACGATGATGGCCAACACCCCCAAACCCTTTAAAAATAATGTTTTTGAGCTTTTCATAATCTGTTTCAGACAAAAATTATAATCTATATTTCAAGTTCTATCATATAATGGTTTAGATGTCAATAGTTAGATGCAATAGAAAAATCCTCTCTTACGAGAGGATTTTTCATGTTCTTGGTCTTGTGCCTATAAGCCGAATTCTGTGTCCGTAAGGCAAGGCCTTGCGGAGATAGCAATTTGTCTAGGTCCAGCATTACTGCGAGACTCAAGCGATTCTCTCTGACCGAAGTCAGAGCGCGATCTTGCACGCGCGTAAGGATTTTGCCGTTTCACCCGAACTTAATCGGTTCGTCACTGTTCGCACCTCAACCCTTGCGGGCGGCGGGCGTTACCCGCTACGTTTAATTCTTTACAGAACTACGTGTTCGGACTTTCCTCTCCGACTTTGTATATCGGAGTAGCTATCCAGCGCAGGACCAAATCCAATCATACCATAAATTATTAATATGTAAACTGCACCCTATCCCCTACCTTTAAATTAAATTTATCGGAAAAACCAGAGACGACTTCTAAAACATATTTAACCTGCTCATCAGGGCCGAAGATACCAGGATACGACTGGGGCCTAGCGTCTTTTTTTAGGTAAACTATCTTCCCCTCTTCACTAATCCAGATGATGTCTATCGGGAAATTCATATCTTTCATCCAAAAAGGATAATTACCGGGTTGTGGAAATACAAAGAGCATGCCTTCATCTTCTTTTAGTCCACTCCTGCCCGAAAGGCCAAGCTCTCTTTCTGCATTGGTTATCGCGAGTTCAACTTTGATACTCTGCCCTGCAATTTCGACTGACTTGATTGCGGAGGAGTTTCCTCCGTATGGAAAATGGTTAATGAGAAAAAATCCTAGTAAAAATAAAGTAGTAACTAAAACAAAACTGCCTTTTTTATTCATGTTAATGAATCCCATTCGTCCAGCCGAACATTTTCCCGATAGAATCAGCCGTCTCGCGCTTGCGAGCAATTTTGATCATTCCGTCGGAAGCCACTATCTTCATCGGCGAGGAAAGAAGGCAATGATGGGAAGAAAGTCCGTCTTGATACGCCCCAGTATCCAAAACCGCCACAAACTGCTCCTGATTTGCGTGAAGTTTAGGCAAAAGAATATAATTGCCCCCGGCCGTATATTTATCATCCGAATCGCAAGTACTGCCCGCGAGCCAAGTGGTCTTCAAAACGCCGTGCATATTGTTCGCCGGAATCACATGCCACTTTTGATGGATCGCCCACGTATCTTTGAGGTCGTTCATAAAACTCCCGTCCACAACATACCAAGATTTAGCGTTTGCCTTCGGTATGATTTTTTCCGAAAGCACTTTGTAGATTGTGATCTCCGCCGGAGCGACGATGTATTGCCCCCATTCCACCACCAGATTCGGGTGCCGAATCCCCGCCTTGTCCGATAAATTTTTAAGTATTTTGATGATCTTACTGGAGACCCCTTTGGCGGTATAAAATTTCTTTTTTTCATAGGGAATGCCGAATCCGCCACCGATGTCGAGCGTGTCTAGGTTTGGATGTGTCTTTTGCAACTGCGCATAGAGTCCAAAGGCCCGTTTGACTCCTTCGAAAATGCTTTTCTGAGTCTTGATCTGCGAACCCATGTGGTAATGCAGAATTTTCAGATTTTTCATTTTGCCTAAATCCAGAATATCTTTTTCCGAAAGCCCGAAACGGTCGAATTTTTTATCCCAATGCGTGTCTGCTTTGATATTCAGATCCACGCGCAAGCCGATGTCACCGCGGTATTTCAAAAGCCTCTCGATCTCTTCCGGACCCTCGATGATCGGGACGATATTCATACCTTTCCCGCGAAGCTCTTCGATCAGGTCGAGATAGCTTTCGGTCTTTGGGCCATTGCACAGCACGCGGATCTTGCTGTTGAATTTCTCCCCTTCCCAAAGTTTTTTCACCAGCCAGAGTTCGTTGGCAGAAGTCACCTCCAAGTTCGCCCCTTCAGACAAAAGCGGCAAAATAAATTCTTTATTCTGATTGACCTTCATCGGATAATGATAAAAGAACTTGCCTTTATAGCCGTAAATTTTCATATAAGCTTGAAAATAGCCGATCAGATCTTTCAGCCGATCTTCTAAAATGAAAGGAAAGATCACTTGCAAAGGCGTCCCGTATTTACTCGCGATGTCGTGGAGATTATAGATATGGTGGCCTTCGGTCACTGTCAACTCGCCGTCCTTGCTCACGTTGAAAAACTGCGTATTCCATTCATCCACTCCTAGCTTCCAAAATTTTCTCCAATTCTTTCCCGGTTTTTTTATTTTTTTCTTAGCCATCAAATTAGAAATCAAGTATATCAAGCGCCTAAAAAATGTAAAGAGCATTTTTGCTGGAACTATAGCCTAAGAGGGTTTGCATTCTTGTCCTTAATATGCAATAATCGTGGAATGAATTTAGTAGCATCAATACTGCCTTATGCCCAGATCATCCTTTCGGTTGTGCTGGTAGCGGCAATTTTATTTCAACAGTCTAGCGCCGGAGTAGGCGGAGCCTTGGGCGGAGGTGAAGGCGGAAGTTTCCACCACACTCGCCGAGGCTTTGAAAAGTTTCTTTTTTATTTGTCCATCGTTTGCGGAACTCTTTTTGCTTTATTTGCATTGTTAAGTATAATAATTAAAGCTCACAGCTAACTAGCAAGAGCAATTTTATAAAGTTTTTTCGGGTCCTCGGTTCCCCGGGGCCCCCCACCCCGGCCAGACCAGCTCAAAAACTTTACAAAATTGCTCTTGCTTATTAAGATTTTAATCTGTATGCGTAAGTTTAAATTGCCTTCAAAAAAAGAAATAAATTTTGTCTTTTCCTCTTTCTCTAAAAAAGAGCGAGCTCTTTTTATTGGATTCACCGTGGTCTTGCTCCTGAGCACACTCCTCATCTTGGAATCGATCAATAAATCTTTCCTAGTGGAGGTGCCGATGAAAGGAGGCTCGGTAGATATCGGCATCGTCGGAGTGCCACGTTTTATCAATCCAGTGCTAGCGAGTGCAGAGGCGGACTTGGATTTGGTCTCGCTCATTTATTCCGGTTTGATGAGAAAAAATGGAAACGAGCTCATCCCGGATTTGGCGTCAAAATATGAAAGATCAGAAAATGGACTCATCTATACTTTTACTCTGAAAGACAATTTGTATTTTCAAAATGGCAAACCCGTCACTGTCGACGACGTGCTATTTACTATAAACAAAGTCAAGGACGGAGTCATCGAAAGTCCGCGCAAAGTGAATTGGGACGGCGTCAGTGTCGAGAAAATAGATGAAAGAACTGTCAAATTTACTTTAAAACAGCCCTATGCGTCATTCCTAGAAAATACGACCCTCGGCATCATGCCGTCGCACCTATGGGACAATGCTCCCCTAGAGCTCAACAATGCAAACACAAAACCAGTGGGTTCCGGACCATATATGGTGAGCTCGATAGGCAAAAGATCATCCGGCATCATAGATTATTATGAATTGATACCCTTCAAAAAGTTCGTACTAGGCGCCCCCTATATCAAAAATATAACTTTGCATTTTTATCAAAATGAAGAAGGCCTGGTCAAAGCCCTCGTGAGCAAAGAGGTAGAAGAGATAAGCTCAATCACACCTATCAACGCGGAGAATTTAAAAGAAAAAAATTATCGGGTGGAGTCCTCAGTCCTGCCTAGAATCTTCGGACTTTTTTTCAATCAAAATCAAAACCAACTTTTTATTGATAAGACTATCATCCGCGCGATCGATCAAGCGATCGACAAGGATAGGATCGTCAGAGATGTGCTCCTTGGATATGGGACCGTCATTGATAGCCCGATACCGCCCAACCTGACTGAATATCACACATCAAAGAGCGGAACCAGCATTACTCGGACAGAAATACTGCAAAAGGTCAAGGATGATTTGGCAAAAGCCGGTTGGAAAGCTGGTGCAGATGGATTTTTAGAAAAAACTACAACTGAGAAAAAAAAGAAGACAACTAAAAAACTAGAATTTTCTATCTCGACGGGCAATGTCCCCGAGCTCGCCAAAACAGCCGAGCTGATAAAACAAGATTTGGCTGCTGTCGGCATAAAAGTCGAGATAAAAACTTTTGAAACCGGCAATTTAAATCAAAATGTAATCCGACCGCGCAAGTACGATGCCCTATTGTTCGGAGAAATTGTAAATCACGAATCTGATCTCTTTGCTTTCTGGCATTCCTCGCAGAGAAACGATCCGGGGTTCAACATCGCCATGTACACCAGCGCCAAAGTGGATAAAATATTGGAAGACGCCTCAACCACGGTCGATGAAACCTCTAGAATAAAAAAATACGTCCAATTCAACGAAGAGATCAAGAAAGACATGCCAGCAATCTTTTTATACAGTCCGGATTTTATATATGTAGTGTCGAAAAATCGCAGTGGACCAAGTGGATCAAGTGGACTCAGAGCAGAAAATATCATAACGCCTTCAGACCTTTATCTCGACATATACTTGTGGTACATAGAAACAGAAGAAGTTTGGAAAATATTCGCCCCGACGCCAAAATAACAAAATTAAAATGAAAAAAACAAGACTACCTTTCAGTTCGCTAAGTAAGGATTCCACGGAACAAAAAACCTCTCTACATAATGCAGGAGAAACTAGAGAAATCAGAGAAACCGCAGGAGGCAACCATGCTGCGCCTCCCCGCTCGCAAGAACGGTTCTCAAGAGAGCACAGAGCGCACAGAACAGAAGACAAAAAAAAGCCGATGAAAAGCTCTACTTATCAGTATCGAAAGAAAAGATACGGGGGGGGAGCTCCGAGCCAATTCAAGGGAGGGCCTAAATCAAGCGCAAGTAATATAAAAATCCCGCCGGTAGAGCCGGGTATCATTCGCATCATCCCGCTAGGAGGCGTGGAAGAAATCGGCAAAAATATGACAGCCATCGAGATCGGGGATGACATCATCGTCATCGACGCCGGCATGCATTTTTCCAACGAAGCCACGCCCGGAGTAGACTATGTTATTCCAAATACGACCTATCTCGAAGAACGCAAAGGCAAAATCCGCGCGCTCATCATCACTCATGGACACTTGGACCACATCGGCGGCGTGCCGCTCGTTCTCTCACGCATCGGAAATCCTCCGGTCTATTCCAGAAATCTTTCTATTCTGATGATGCGCAAGCGCCAGACGGAATTCCCCCACTTGCCGGCAATGAAAGAAAATATCGTTGAAAAAGATGAAACGATAACCTGCGGAAAAATAAAAGTCAGGTTCTTTGGGGTTACCCATACCATACCGGACTCCATGGGCATCATCGTAGAGACAGAACATGGATGGATCGTCACTCCCGGAGATTACAAGCTCGACCAAGTGGATGGAATCGTCTCGAAAGAAGAAGAGAAAGAATATGCCATTTTTGATAAAGCAAAAGTTCTCCTCTTGATGACCGACTCCACCAATATAGAAAACGAGGGCTTCTCCCTGCCAGAGATAAAAGTGCACCAAGGACTCGAAAATCTGGTGAGGAAAGTTCCCGGCAGAATGATCATCGCCGCTTTTGCCTCGCATATCACCCGACTCGCCCATGTGGTGAAATTTGCGGAATCACTCGGGAAGAAAATAGTGCTAGATGGACGTTCGATGAAGACCAACATAGATGTAGCAATCGAAGCCGGACTCTTCACTCCGAAAAAAGATACAATCATACCGATCGAAGAAGCGGACAATTATCCTCCAAATAAAGTGGTGGTGTTGATGACTGGCGCGCAAGGCGAAGAATTCGCATCGCTAAATCGGGTGGCGAACAAAACTCACACAAAATTCAGACTACATACGGGAGACACCGTCATCCTCTCTGCTTCGATCATTCCGGGGAATGAAAGAGCGGTAGAAAAAATGAAAGACGGACTGACCAGGCAGGGCGCGCGGATCATCAGCTACCGCACCGCCGGCGAGGATTTCGTCCACGCCACGGGACACGGCAATCAAGAAGACGTCAAATGGCTGCACCGAAAAACACATCCAAAGTTCTTTATTCCAATTCACGGCAATCACTACCGTCTCGTGCTACATAAAGAACTCGCAATGGACCTCGGTATGAGTGAAGAGAATGTCGTCGTCCCAGACAATGGCTCAATTATTGAGATATCCGCTGACGGACAAAAAATAGTAACTCGCAAAGAGAAAGCGCCTTCGGGCCTGATGATGGTAGACGGCACATCCGTCGGGGATGCGCAAGACGTAGTCATCCGCGACCGGGTGATGCTCGCGCAAGATGGTATGTTCGTCATCATCGCCTTGCTCGATCAAAAAACTGGCAAATTAAAAAAGTCCCCGGACCTGATCTCGCGCGGATTTGTCTACTTAAAAGAAAACCAGGAGCTCCTGCGCCAAGTGCGAATAATTATCAAAAAATCAGTGGAAGATGGAGCGGCCAGGATTCCTGTCCGATCTCATTCTGCCCCAAACCAAATAGATTTCGACCACATCAAAGCAGACCTGGGAGAAGTAGTTTCAAAATTCTTATATCAAAAAACTGAAAAAAGGCCTCTGGTCATACCAGTGATCCTAAGCGTCTAGGAAGTAGTTGAAGGTTATAAAGTTCATAAAGTTATAAAGAAAATACTTTGAATAAAAAAAGAAAAATAATATATTTAGTAGGTTTCATTTTTTCCCTATCGATCGCGCTGATGGCCTACATAAACTCGAGCTTCATCGCTTCTTTTATCGATGAAAAATCGGTGGGAACAGTCTACACTCTCGGATCCGTCGTTTCAATATTTGCGCTTCTCGTAGTCCCAAAGATTTTTAGGAAAGTGGGCGGGTATAAGTTTCTACTCTGGGCGATCGCCACAAATGCCCTCGCCACAGCGCTTTTTGCCTTTGCCCAAAATGCTTGGAGCGCAATTGTGCTATTTACTATCATCTTCACTCTCAACATCCTGATATTTTTCGCCCTGGATGAACTTTTAAAAATAATTTCAAAAGATTCTTCAACTGGCAAAACCAGAGGAAGCTATCTGGCCCTCGCTAGCCTGGCTTGGATCATTGCCCAATTACTCCTCGGTACAATTCTGGGCGAATCTTCCTTTCAAATGATCTATCTGACCAGTTTTGTGGTAATGCTATTATTTTTTAAAATTGTGCATGCATACCTCCGAGATATACCAGACCCGGAATATGACAAAACAAATACAAAAAAGTATCTCGGAGAATTTCTAAAAAACAAAAATCTATTTCGCGCGTATGTCTTGGCTCTCTTGCTACAATTTTTCTACTGCTGGATGGTGATCTATACGCCGATATACCTTTCTTCCTACTTGGGCTTTTCTTGGAGCCAGATCGGTATAATTTTCGCCATCATGCTCTTGCCTTTTTCCATCATCCCCTTCCACTTGGGCAGATATTCGGATAAAATCGGCGAAAGAAAAATATTAATGTTCGGATTCGCCGTCGCCTCTGTTGCCACTCTATCCCTCTTTTTTATAGGACAGCCGGAGGTATGGATATGGGCAGGACTGTTATTTCTCACCCGAATCGGGGCCGCCAGCATCGAAGTAGTGGGCGATGCCTATTTTTTCAAACATATCAGGCCGGAAAATGAAGAATTTGTGGGAGTCTATCGTAGCGCCACTCCAGTCGCTTATATCTTCGGGCCGCTCTTTGCTTTTCTAGTTTTCATTTTCGTTCCGTCTTTTAATTTTCTCTACCTCGTACTCGGCGCTTTTCTGCTATACGGAATTTATCTCTCCTCCACTATTGCTAAAAGCGATATTTAATTCTTTGAAATTTTTTGACATAAGACCCTAGATATGCTATAATAAGCAAGTAGGGACTTTGTATTTTTGAAAACAAAAAATGTCGTTGAAGCAATCGACATACAAAAAACAGCTTCAAAAATGAAAGGAGGCCAAAATGGCCAACAAGAAAAGATCTGTCGGGGTGATACTCGTCAGCTGGACAGAAATCGGTTTTGTCGCGGTACTTCAGGTACGAGCCAAATGGAATGAGGAGAAGAATGCTCCAGAATCCTGGCCCGGCGCATGCCAGGTCACCGTCCATGGAAAGCTCGAGGGAGAGGAAGGTTTCCTTGAAGCTCTCATACGAGAAATCAAGGAAGAGTTAGGAAGTGCATCGACCTCGGTGATCAACGCGTTAGTCAATAACGGGAGATTGACCAGGTTGGTTAACGATGAGACCGAAGATAAACAAAGCCTGACTTACGGGGGTGTGGTCAAAGAGCAGGTAGTCGGAGCGCTCTTGGCAATAGCAAAAACCCCCACTTGCGGCGGATTCCAGATTATCCGCAGTAAAGATGTAGACAATATTGTCGACATACATACATTCGACAAAGCAAGTGGCGTAATGGACGAAAATGTCATCGCAATGTTTCCCGACGAGAAGGAAGCCGTCAGGCTCGCCTTCGAGAAACTCGGCTGTGAAAAGAAGCCAGCGTAAAATTTTCCCCAAGTCGCTAGGGTGTAGCGACAAAAACCAAACAACCGCGCTAGTATCACTGCGCGGTTTGTTTTATTTTTGGGCGCGGATTAGGTGATTTTTGTATAATTTTTCCTTATAAGGCTTCAAGCGCGCCAGCTTTATTTCTATGCCCCTGCTTTTCAAATCCTTTTTCAGATTTTTAACATACGCCTTCTGATCATACCCCAGAGCAATAATATCCGGACTTTCTTTGATGATATGCGGAAGATGATCGCGGGCCCCCGACAAAACCACTTTGTCAACTAGAGGACAATTTCTGACTAGAGCCATCCTTTTTTTCTCATTCAAGAATGGCCGCTTCCCTTTTATCTGTTTTACATTTTTATCTCTCGCCACAGAAACAATCAAAAATGGTTTCAAAGGTCTCTTGACCAATTTTTGCGCCTGCTTGAAAAAATTAAGATGCCCTTGGTGTAATCCATCAAAAGTGCCGAAGACCATTATTTTCTTACTGACTCTCATTGAAAAGAAATACTTTTTATGACCACTGCGGTGATTGGCCGATCAGCTTCTCCGGTCGGCGTATTTACAATTTTTGTTACAACATCCATTCCAGATGTCACCTTCCCAAAAACGACATGCTTGGTATCTAGAAAATTATTTGCCGCCACGTTGATGAAAAACTGGCTGCCATTTGTATTTGGACCCGAGTTCGCCATCGATATCGTGCCAACATCATTCCTATTTTGAGTGTTTGTAGAGCCTAATTCATCAGCAAAAGAGTAGCCCGGTCCACCCGTGCCCCAGAGAGCCATCTTAGAGTCGTCTTTGGTAAGAGGGTCCCCTCCCTGAATCATAAAACCTTTGATCACTCGATGAAACTTGGTCCCATTATAAAACCCCTCCTTGGCCAGCTTGATGAAATTCGCCGACGTCTTTGGAGTTTGCGATTCAAAAAATTCTATTACGATGTCTCCCATGCTTGTACGTAGTGTAGCGGTTGTCATTTTTTTTGTATCTTCCATGTTATTTGTATTTTCTAAATTATCCCCAGTTTTTATTTCAGAAGTGATGCTTAAATTGTTTCCCGCCGTTGTAAATTCATTGTTCAAAGATTCTTTATTCTGCGTTAAAAAACTAATAAATAAAATACTTGAAACAAGAACAACGCCAATAATTATATATTTTTTCATGGCTCTATATTACACAATCAATCAATTAGTCGCAAACCACCACCGTCATGTTATAACTTGCTGTTGTATCATGCATTGAAAATGCAGTACTACTTGTCTCTGTTCCAGATCTATCATCAGTTACCCAAGTACCGTCTCTATTGCCGAAGACAGTGCTTGCTGTGCCCTCACCTTGTGTGCCTACGTATTCGTTATTACCGGCCCAAATTGATGACCATGTACTGTTAGCAAGTTGTTTATAAAATGAAGGTTCAAAATTTCTTAGTGTGCCAGCGGTGGCGATAGTAGTACCCCATATCGTGCACCCATCATCATCCGCACAAATATTTTGTCCATTGACTAACATAGTAACCGCAACATATGAAGGATTACCACTAGTGCTCAGAGGAGCTGTACAAATACGTTCTGCTGTCGTCGCCCCCGTCGCCCATGAGGCATTTCCTGATGCATCAGATGTGAGCACTTTATTAGCACCCGCGCCTGTCGTCATCTGGAAAGTAGAAGTCTTTGTCTGTCCAGATACATCGAGCTTGGCCGCAGGGGCAATAACTCCGATCCCCACATTGCCATTTTCTACGATTAATCCATTCGCCAAAGTTTGACCCGCATCGTTTAATCCCTTCAACCAGAGACTGGCCTGTTTGGTTTGTCCGATTCCGCCGACGTTGAGAGGAGCAGGTGTGTTTTCATTTGGCGGAGAAGAAGGCGGATTGGTCCAATCTGCCATCACTGAAATAGCCGAGGCTCCGATGATCAGACCGAGAGTCAAAGTTCCTAAAGCTGTTAATAAATGTTTTTTCATATTTTTTTATTTGCTATAGATTAATTTATTTATAATGGGAATACTTATGATGTCTTGTTGATAAGCTTCATTCGTTCTTCGTCGGTCATTTTTGGATTGGCTGGAGGAATGTTTGATGTTTTGTTGATGATTTCAAATCGCTCTTCGTCAGTCAAAGTAGGTGGCGGGGATTTGGAACGAGGAGAATAGAAAAAAAGAAATACGCAGAGGAAAACTACAATTAAAATAAGCAGTAAAATTTTCGCATTTCTAGTCATACCTAGATAAAGTATATAACAAAAGGGAGAGGGTGAAAAATATGGGTGTGGATAACCCGTTATGGCATGATTATTCCTTCGGGGCCCTTGCCTCTGTTGCGTAAAATAAACTCTAGTATTTTTGCTTCATCATAACTGTCCAACTTCTCTAGCCTAGTCCAAGATGCTAGTACAATCTTTGAATCATTGGCGTCTCTAGGTGACAAGATAATATTGCCACCATTTGCTTTGGTAATTTTTTCTAAATTTTCCTTTGTATCTGAATCAATATCTTTATAAGTGATCCATATACCGCCATGTTCTAGATTGTGTATTGCTTGTTCGTCCGCGAGAGGTCTACCATACACTCCCCAATTCGCTGGCAGTACATAATGCCAGCCCGAAGTCGGAGGATTGGAATTATATGAGGGATGCGATTCGCCATTTTTTATGTGCACTTGCCCTTGGTTTTCAAATTCTTGTCCGATAGATTCTAGGTTTTGAACATTTTTGCCGACTCTGTAATTGACATATTTAGCATCCTGAATGCTTGTAAGCCAGATAATTAGACCGATCGATACAAACGCGATTATCAAAATAATGATAAATTTTTTCATGTCAAAAATATATCATATTAAAAAAGCTTAGGCAAGAAAATAATCAGTCCGATAATGACAGCCGTAAATACAGAAAGCAAAACGGCCGCTGCGGCCACGTCTTTGGTATCCCTGGCGTAAGGGTGATATTCGGGCGAAGTCAAATCTATATCTATTTCGACTGCTGTATTCAGCGCTTCGGTCACAAAGACAAAGCCAATTGCAAAGATGAGCGCTAGCCATTCATAGAGAGAAACCTTAAAATAGAACCCAAAAACTACCACGAGCAAAGCTGCTATTATATGTATAAACAAATGCCTGGTAGTTTTAGACAAAACGTACAGACCTCGAAAAGCGTTAGCGAATTTTTCGCTGTATCTCACCTCTCGCCAAGCCTTTTTTTCTTTCTGTGTTTCTTTGGAATTCATTATTTACTTTATAACTTTATGAACTTACGAACTTTCTACTCGACTCGGAGAGTCCCTTTCATGCCGGCCGCTCGGTGACTGCCAACAGAGCAATAATATTCAAAACTTCCAATCTTATCCGCCGTAAATTCTAAAACTCCGGTATTCGGTGACTGCGCTTGTTGTGTGGCAATCCCGAATTCATCTATCTTAAAATCATGAAATCCATTTTCATTTTTGAAAATTATTTTTACCCTATCTCCTTTTTGCACTGTCAAAAGAGACGGAGTGAAAGAAAAATTCTGGCCAACGACGGTAAACTCTCTGACTGCTGGGGTAATTACAGATGCAGTTATAGTCGGAGTGAGAGTTGTATTTATTTGATTGTTCTCCACTCCGGCAGGCGCTTCAGCTCTCTTGCCTTTTCCCAAAAAAAACACTGCCCCGGCTACTAAAATGATCAAAATAATTATGATTATGTAATTCTTTTTCATGGTTCTATATTATCACCATGACCCTGAGTTTGTCGAATGGGTCATGGAATTATTGTAGCATAATTACTGATATTGTATATAGATAGGCTGTGGGCGCAATTGAAGCAGGTCATGCGGAGTCATGAGGGTAGTGCCGGGGGTGAGAAGATCATTTTTATAAAACAATTTAAAGCCGGTAAATTGAACTGGCTCTGGAAAAATAAAATTCCGATAAGTACCGATTTTTTTCGCCATCACTCCCCAGCCGTCCATGTGCATGACGATTTGCACTTCGGGCAACGGTTTTATTGCTTGATAATTAGTCAACATTTTTTGAGTGTAGCGATGAATTACCAGGACTTTCGGCGGAATATTATTTTCTCTAACAATCTGGGCTAAGTAATTGGCCGTAAAATTTATATCTGTAGCGTCCAAGGTGCCGACAATTTTCCCCGGCCGAATGCCAGTCTTCATAGAAAATTCTGGATCGACGCCCAAATGCACATTTGGCAATTTTAGGTATTTTTGTAAACGCGGAACTTCCGTTTGTAAATTAGAAAAACCAACTTGAATATCTAAAAAAACAATCGCATTCCCGCCTGCATCAGCTATGCCTGAAGCATTGCGAGCAGGTATTTTCGCCGCAATCGCTAAAACTTTATCTATTTCCGAGTCTGGCATTCGAAATCTGTATTTGCCGTCCGCCCCAGGACTCCCCTGTGCGACAACCGCGATATAGTGAAGCGCTGGTACAACTGGAGTATCTGGGTCTGCCGCTTCCCATTTTTTTACTTCCGCGTCTAGCCTCGCGAGCATTTCGGCTTCGGGATATTGGCCCAGAGCTCCCATCTTGGTGGAATATAAATTGCCATAGTAAGCGATGATGCGCCGAAACGGCAATATCGCCCCCGCATTCGGATAAACTGTTTTCACCGGCCAAATGTTGGGCGGAGCAGGCGGAGGCGGGATGGTCACAGTCGTTTCTTCTCCAGTCTTTGGGTCTTTTACAATTTTGGTTGTAGACGCTTTGGGTGGCGGATTATTTGCTAAGGCTTCCAGCTTTTTATCATATGCCGCGGTATCGAGTGGCGGAAGAGCAGTAAGTTTCTTTTCTTTTTTATTCTCTGTTAGTGTATTGGCATTTTGCTCATCTTTTATATAGGAAACACCACCAAAAAACTTTGGAAATACAAAGAACAAAAGTACCAGCAATAAAAGTAGAATTGCAAAGAATTGCAAAATATTTTTTTTCATTACAAAGACATCATAACAGAGTTTCATCTGGATTCACAATTTGATTAAAGAGCTTCTTTGTACTATTGTACTTATATTGCCGGATCATCTAAAAAATTAGTTGCTGTGCAAAGCTGGGAGATCGTCTAACGGTAGGACACGTCCCTCTGGAGGACGTTATCTTGGTTCGAATCCAAGTCTCCCAGCTTTGCACAGCAACAATACTTGAGATAGCAAAACACTCGACTTGTATGCTATACTAACAACATGAAAAATAGTGACTTAACTAAGATTTTAAATAGAGATCATGAGAATAAATGGGTGGCCTTGTCCGCAAATAGGGACAAAGTTCTTGGTGCTTCGTCTAGCCTAGTTGAACTTAAAAATAAAATAAGTAACAAAGATGTTATATACATGAAGGTGCAGCCTCGTGATGTATCATTTGCCTTCTAAACAAAATGCAGGACTGGAAAGAGTATCAATACACCGGTCAATTTAGCGCCAAAAGTGGTGACATAAGATATCGTCCAATGATATCGGCTACTATCACTGCTAATAATAAATCAGACAATTGTTTCTCTTTAATTGATTCAGGTACTGATGATACCCTTAACCATGCAAAAAATAACTCCACATTTTTGGTTTGACAAAGAAGCCAGAGAAGCCACGGCTTTGTATGCATCTCTTTTTCCAGATTCAAAAATCACAAACACCACGACGATCACCGACACTCCTTCCGGAGATTGCGACATTGTCACCTTCCGTCTTGCTGGCCAAGATTTTATGGCCATCAGCGCGGGTCCGTATTTCAAATTAAATCCTTCCATATCTATGTTTGTAGTTTTCGATAATGAAAAAGATATTGAAAAAGTTTGGAATAAATTAATCGAGGGAGGCAAAGCCTTGATGTCTTATGACACTTATCCTTGGGCGCAGAAATACGGCTGGTTGCAGGATAAGTATGGGCTTTCTTGGCAACTATCCTGGAGCGAGCATCATCAGATGGAGCAAAAAATCACCCCATTTCTAATGTTCACCAAAGAAATGGCTGGCAAGACCAAGGAAGCGATCGCCTATTATGCAAGCATCTTCCCAAACTCGAAAACAGAAATGCTTGTGCACTATGGGAAAGGCGAAGGCGATAAAGAAGAATTCATCAAACACTCCCGTTTTACGTTGGGTGGACAGAATTTTATGGCAATGGATAGTTCTGGGCCACATGATTTCATTTTTAATGAAGCAATATCATTTGTCGTCAATTGCGATACTCAAAAAGAAATAGATTACTACTGGGAAAAATTATCTGCGGTCCCGGAGTCGGAACAATGCGGCTGGTTGAAAGACAAATACGGCGTGTCCTGGCAGATCGTGCCAGCAGTTATGAATACAATGATGACAAGCGGCAACAAAGAAAAAATCGCACGAGTAACTCAAGTATTTCTCAAAATGAAAAAATTCAATATTGAAGCTCTCGATCGAGCGTACAAGGGAGAATAAAAGACCTTGAATAATAGGCGCATCTGTGTTAAAATAGCCAAGTGAGATACATTTTTACCATTATCGGTAGTGTTGTTTTAACCGTCACCCTGGTTGCATTTTTTTTTAATCTCCGGCAAGTCAACGAGGAGCGCGCAACACTGACGATCAACTTGGAGCAACGAGCAACCTTGCTCGCCGACAGCTTGAAAGAATCTGTGGAACCTTCCTATGTAAATTCTTCCGGAGCTTCCCTGCATACCGCTCTCCAAAGAACCGTGGACAAATTCGCCAACCGTGAGAGGTTGGCGGGCATTGCTCTGTACGACAACAAAGGAGCACTCCTAGCCACTTCCTCGGGTCTGCCAAAAACAATTATTGAAAACACCAAATCCGTTTCCGACGCGATGGATAGTAATAAATCAAAGAGCGACTTTGTGGACGCCGACGGAGAGACGCGCTATGTCTTTGTCGACCCCTTGCACAACGATGAGGGAAGCATCCTGGGAGCTTTGATGATCGTCCAAAATGCCGGATATATAAATAATACTATTGCTGAAATGTGGCGAGGCAGCCTGATACGACTAGTCACGCAAATCATAATCTTCTCCATCACCATTTTTATAATCCTGCGATTTTTCGTTTTCCGGCAAGTTGTCCGCTTGGTCGAGTCTATCAAGCAAATCCGCATGGGCAAAAAGACTGAGATTTTCAAGGACACGGATAAATATTCTTTCTTTGCGCCGCTAGCCAAAGAGATCAACCAGATAACCAAAAGCTTATCCCAGGCACGTTCATCGGCCAGTGAAGAAGCGCGCATGAGGCTGGAAAAACTTGATACACCTTGGACAGCCGAACGTTTGAAAGAATTCATTAAGGCATATTTAAAAGGTAGAAAGATCTTTGTTGTTTCTAATCGTGAACCGTATATACACAATAAAATTAAAAATGAAATCAAATATCTTGTACCCGCGCACGGCATGGTCACAGCTGTTGAATCAGTCATGGAAGCATGTGGAGGCTTATGGATTGCGCACGGCAGTGGAGACGCTGACAAGGAAACATCTGATAAAAATGGAAAAATTCAAGTTCCACCCGAAGAGCCTAAATATACCTTGAAACGTATTTGGTTAACTCCTGAAGAAGTGCAAGGACACTATGTCGGTTTTTCCAACGAAGCTCTCTTCCCTCTTTGTTTGATGTCTCATACCCGCCCAGTATTTCGAAAAGAAGATTGGATGATATACAAACAAGTCAATGGCAAATTTGCGGAAAGTTTACTAAGAGAGATAAAAAATGTCTCCCAGCCGATTGTATTAGTGCAAGACCTCCATTTTGCGCTAGTGCCAAGTATAATCAAAAAAAATCGTCCTGATGCACAAGTAGGGCTCTTTTGGCATCATCCATGGCCTTCACCTGAACAATTTAGCATTTGTCCTTGGCGACATGAAATTATTAAAGGAATGTTGGGAGCAGACGTTATCGGTTTTCATATTCAACAACATTGCAACAATTTTCTCGAAACAGTCGGACAAGAGTTGGAATCAATAATAGATTTCGAACGCTTTTCTGTAACTCACAATGGCCACACTACCATCATTCGTCCTTTTCCTATATCAGTTGCACTAACAAATGATGTTTCTCCTAAAGAAGATAATAAAAATATTAAAACATTCAAATCATTCGGCATAAAAACAGAATTTCTAGGACTCGGTGTTGATCGACTTGATTACACGAAAGGTATCCTCGAGAGATTTAGGGGTATTGAATATTTTCTTGATACCTACCCAGAGTACATAGGAAGATTTTCTTTTTTACAGATTGCGGCACCGAGCCGAGAAGGCGCCCAAAAGTATAAAGAATACGCAGAAAGCGTTAAACTAGAGGTTGACCGTATAAATAAAAAGTTTGAGTTTGGAGATTGGAAACCAATTATATTTGAAAAAAAACACCACTCCCACGCAGAGCTTACACCTCTGTACCGTGAGACACATTTTTGCCTCATCACTTCACTACATGACGGCATGAATTTAGTTTCAAAAGAGTTCATTGCGGCACGAAACGATGAACAAGGAGTACTAATACTGAGTGAACTTACAGGAGCGGCAAGAAGTTTAAAAGAGGCCATATTATTTAATCCCTATAATATTGCTGAAATTGGCGAAGCTATCAAGCGCGCTATCCAGATGCCTCCTTCTGAACAGCATGTGAGAATGAAAACTTTACGCGGAAGGGTAAAAGACTACAATGTATACCGTTGGGCGGCAGAATTTATAAAAGAAGTTACTAATCTCGGCTAGAAATCAAAAATGAAAATCGAGCATAGAATGGAGCAACCAATGAGAAATCTTTTTGAAAATATTACTGAAATAAAAAGTCAGATCGAGCAAGCTGGAGGGGCTACCCTGCTTCTAGACTTCGACGGCGTACTCTCGGCTATTGCGCCCACTCCAGATGAAGCATTCATTTCGGAAGAAAATAAAGCACTTCTAAAAGCGTGTGCCGAGCGTTTTCCAGTCGCTGTGATTACCGGTCGGGAACTTTCTGAGATAAAGAAAAAAATGAAAGTCGAAAATCTTTTATATATCGCTAGCCACGGCCTCGAATGGGAAGAAGATGGCAAGGACCATGCCAAAACCGTTCCGAAAGAAACAATGGAAGCTATTAATTTAGCAAAAGAAAAGATCAAACCCCTGCTCCCTCGCTATCCAGGAATGATTTTCGAGGATAAATCTTTCATGTTTGCGGCTCACTACCGGATAATGGACCCAGCGCTGATTGATGCTTTCGTAAAAGAAGTAAATTCTATTTTAGAACCAATTGTCAAACAATACAATCTCCGCCTGGATCATAATCTAATGACTTTTGAATTACGACCAGAAATTGATTGGGACAAGGGGGATAGCGTCAAATTTGCCGAGGAGCATTTAAGTAAAAAAACTGGGAAAAAATTCATGCCTATATACATTGGAGATGGCCTGACTGACGAAGACGCTTTTGCGGTATTAAAAGAAAAAGGCATCTCCATTCGCGTAGGTGAAGATAGGAAAAGCGTCGCAAAGTGGTACATGAAAGATCAAAAAGAAGTGGCACTTTTCTTGAAGTGGTTATTGTCTTTAAAGCAATAGCTTATTTCTTTGCGTTTAAGGTACAAGCTTTGATGAAAGCAGTGAAAAGCGGATGCGGGCGGAGTGGATGGGCAAGAAATTCCGGATGAAACTGGGTACCGAGGAAAAAAGGATGCTTATCTTTTGGAAGCTCTGCAATTTCCATCAGTCTTCTGTCTGGCGAGACGCCAGAAAAAACGAGACCGCCTTCGGTAAACTTTATATGGTATTGCGGATTCACTTCATAACGGTGCCTGTGACGCTCGATGACCTCCTGCACGCCATAAGCCTCTTGTGCGATAGAACCTTTCCTTAAATGCGCTGGGTATACGCCGAGACGCATCGTCGCGCCGTAATTTTTGTTGGCAATCTTTTCTTTTTGTTCAGGCATGATGTCGATCACCAGATTCTTGGCATTCGGATTGACTTCCGAAGTATTCGCATCTTTCATGCCTAAAACATTGCGCGCATATTCTATGACCATCATTTGCATACCGTAACAAAGCCCGAAATAAGGGATTTTATTCTCGCGCGCAAATCTAATGACTTTTAGATTGCCTTCCAGGCCGCGAGAACCGAAACCGCCCGGCACCACGATGCCATCATATTTTTTAAGTTCTTTTAGTTTGGCCCCTCCATTTTCATAGTCCACAGAATTCAACCACGAAATAATCGGCTTTTTATTTTGAGCATAACTCGAATATTTGATCGCCTCAATCACCGAGAGATAAGAATCAGACAACATGAAATCCCCTGTCTCAAAATACTTGCCAACCACGGCGATCTTGATCGTATCTTTGTTATTGTGAGCTTGTTTGGCAAAATTTTTCCATTTATTCCAAGACGCAGCATCTGGTTTTTTACAAACCATTCCCATAATCTCGCAAAGTTTGTCGGAAAGTTTTTCTGCTTCAAAATTCAGCGGTATATCATATATGCTATCCACATCCGGCGCGGAAATGATCCGGTCATGAAACATATTGCACAAAACAGAAAGCTTTTCTTTTCTTTTTTCATCCATTTTCGTCTCACCCCTCGCGAGAAGTATGTCCGGCTGGATACCCGAAGCATTCAGGGTGCGGATAGCATGCTGGGTCGGCTTGGTTTTCATCTCGCCCAGCTTGCCCGGCGTCGGCAGATAAGAAACCATCACAAAACTCACGTCTTTGGGAGCTTCGAGTTTCATCATTCTGGCCGCTTCGAGGAATAAAATATTTTCATATTCCCCGACCGTGCCGCCGATTTCAATGATCACCACATCTGCTTTCGCGATGACTCCCGCTTTTTTAATTCTGCCTATGACCTCGAGCGGAATATCCGGCACGACTTGCACATTTTTGCCCTTGTATTCTAGATTGCGTTCTTTAGCGATGACAGTCTGATATACTCGCCCAGTCGTCATATAATTTGCCCTGGTTAAATTTAAACCCATGAATCTCTCGTAATTTCCCATGTCTTGATCCGTCTCGTCTCCGTCAGAAAGCACAAAAACCTCTCCATGCTCCGTCGGATTCATCGTGCCAGCATCGATATTTATATAAGCGTCGATTTTTACCGCAGTCACATTCAGCCCGCGATTTTTTAGAATAAATCCAATCGAAGATGTAGTAATACCCTTCCCCACTCCGGAAATAACTCCCCCCACTACAAAAATATATTTTGTTTGTTTTTTCTCCATACTTTATGACTTTATGAACTTTCCACTTTATAACTACTTATTTAAATATCTCCTCACCGCCAAGAAACTGGAAATCACCCCAAAGAGTATACCTGATAATAAAATTATTGCAAAAATTTGGAAGAAATTTGAAAGATAATAATTGTACAAATTGAGACCCAGGAAAGCGGTCATATTACGCCCCAGCCAAGCCGTAACCGGCAGAAATAGCGCCAAGGTTACAAAGGTAGCGACAATACCATAAAGCGCGCCCTCGATCATAAAGGGCCCTCGCACATGCATTTTAGAAGCGCCTACCAGACGCATCACCCCGATCTCTTCCCTAGAGATATAGATCGTCAGTCGAATAGTATTGAAGGTGATAATAATAGAAGAAATTATCAAATAGAGCGTCAGCAGAAATCCAAGTTTTTGCGCGCCAGATATTATTGTTTTCAATCTTTCAATCACTAATTTATTGTCGTGATAATTTGAATGATTTATGATATCCGATGAACCCAAGACGAGCGCATTATCGGACTTTAAAAAATTCGCAATGTTTTCATATTGAGAAATTTCTTTGGTTTTGATGTTCAAAGTGGCGCCGAGCGGATTTTCTCCTATTTCATCCAAGGCGGCAATCGTCGAATAATCGCTCGCATGGCGTTCTCGGAAAAGTCTGATCGCTTCGTCCGCGCTAGTATAAGAAATATTCTCTACTTCTGGCAATTTCAAGAGGGATTCTTTTAAAGACAGGATCTGAACTTCAGGCGCACCGACATTAAAATAAATTGTAACATCCACCTTGTCTTTTATGACGCTGAGCGCAGAATAGAGCACTGCCTGCAAAAGAATGATGGTGACGATCACAGCTAGAGTATTCAAAACTTGCAAGACAGCCGCGAAAGAAACCAAACCGCCCCGTCTGAAGTTTATAAAACCTGCTTTGATAATTCTTTTTAATTCAGTCATGGCTATAAGTTTATAAAGTTATAAAGTTGAAAGTTATAAAGTCAAATTATAATTCATTTGCTCCAGTAATTATAGCATATAGTCACGCATTTTACTTTACGAACTTTATGAACTTGATAACTTTCCACTATTTATGGTGCTTTGTGTCCCTGATAACTTTTCCATTTTCCATTGTAATAACTCTTTTGCCGATCGCATCAATGATGCCCCTGTTATGCGTAGCCAGAATCACGGTAGTTCCGAGGTCATTTATTTTTTTCAGGATTTGCACTATCTCGTGGGTATTTATGCTATCTAGATTGCCAGTCGGCTCGTCGGCAATGATGAGTTCGGGCTGATTGATGATAGCTCGCGCGATCGCCAGCCTTTGTTGTTCGCCGCCAGAGAGCTGGCTCGGAAAATGGTGCGAACGGTGGCTCAAATCCACCAGCTCCAGCACATGTGGAACATCTGAAGCTATCTCTAGATCCGTCTTGCCCAGCGCTTCCATCGCAAAAGATATATTTTCATAAGCAGTTTTATTTGAAAGCAATTTAAAGTCTTGGAAGACTACTCCGATGCGCCTGCGCAACTTGGTCAGATCTTTATTTTTAAGCGTATGCACATTGATAGATTCAAAAAAGACGGTGCCGTCGGAGGGATTTTCATCTGCCACGATCATTTTGGTCAAAGTCGTCTTGCCCGCGCCGGAATGCCCGACAATCGAGACAAATTCTCCCGCTGTGATAGTGACGCTGACGTTATCTAACGCCACCGCATCCTTATAAATTTTAGAAACATTGTTGAAGTAGATCACCTACCTATTTTAGCACGAAAATTATTTTTATCGAAACAAAGTGGAAATTTTAGCCAAAATCTCTTGCACTTCTAATTCACTAACTTTACCTGCTAACCTTTTCACTCTTTCTATAGTATCAAAGGATCGCACATGGTCACATAAAACAAAAGACTTTCCATCCGGTCCGTCTACAGGAACTTCAAATGGATGGTTTTTAGACTTAGTTGTCATAGGACAAACAAGAACTATATTAGAGAAAGAATTATACTGGAGTGGAGAAATTATAACAGCTGGGCGTAAACCTGACTGTTCATGTCCTTTTGTAGGGCTGAAGTCAATCCATGCTATATCGCCCCTCTCTAAAATCATGCGGCTTTTTACCATACTTCTTTTCCTCTCGGTTCATCATCTGGCCATATAAGTTTATGACGATTTTTAGGAGTAATGCCAGCAACAAGCTCCTCCAATGTATACTTTGGAACTTTTACTTTAATCTTAGGTCGAACTATAAAACCATCATTGCTCGTAGTAAAAGAAATTTGTGAACCCGCTTTCAAGTTGAAGCTGTCCGCTAATTCCTTAGGCAATCGCATTGCCAAACTATTTCCCCACTTTTGTATTTTAGTTGTCATACTTTAAGTATATACAATGTATCTACATTGTCAAGCGATTTAACTACAAATTCTTCTCTGCCTCGATAAACACGTCTAGCTCACCATCCAAGACAGCGTCCACATTTGAAGTTTCAGCGTCCGTCCGATGGTCTTTGACCATTTTATATGGATGAAGTACATAGGAACGAATTTGATTCCCCCATTCTATTTCGGTATTTTTCAACTTCATACTCTCATCTACAGATTTTTTTTCTTCCTGCGCTTTTTTGAATATTTTTGCGCGCAAAATGGCCATAGCCTGTTGTCGATTTTGCTCTTGTGAGCGTTCCTTTGAAGCATGAACCGCAATACCGGAAGGAATATGAACAATGCGAACGGCTGTTTCTCTTTTATTTACATTCTGTCCCCCCGGTCCCCCGGCGCGAGAAAATTCTATTTTTAAATCGGTTTCCGGAATCATTATATCTTTCTCTTCCAGCTTGCTGAATTTCGGCAACACCTCAACTAATGCAAAGCTGGTATGGCGCTTTTGATTTGCGTTAAAGGGAGAAACGCGCACGAGACGGTGCACTCCGGATTCATTTTTTAAATTTCCGTATGCATTTTTGCCGGAAATTTCTAGAGTGATATTTCGATAACCTCCATGATCATTTTGATGCTCGTGAATAAAAGAAATTCCCCAGCCTTTTTTATCCGCGTATTTCAGATACATCGATAAAAGCATTCCGGAAAAATCTTCGGCATCGTCTCCGCCAGCACCGGAAATGATAGCCATAATCGCATTTCCCTTGTCATATTTTCCAAAACCTTCCAGTTTTCCTTTTAATTCTGATAGTTCTTTCAGGGTCGCCTGTGCTTTATTTTTATCACTCCAAAAATCTGGACTCTGCATGAACGCTTCAAGTCTCTTGATCTCTTCATTTATTTGCTTGGTGTCTTCCATGATTTACTTAACTATAGAAAACACTCCGCTTTCCGCAAAAATAGCTGGCTTCGCGCTATCTGCAACTCTAATTTTATAATTTCCTAGAGGGAAATTTTTGGGAATTATCCAGGCCACAGCTCCATCTGGAGTTTTCTGGATATAACCTTTGTTTATGACAAGTTTAGAAACGCCATCTTTATAAACACTTATTTTCGTGCTTTTTACATTCTTTGCATTCCATGATATCGGCACACTGCTACCCAACTTGTAAGATCCGCCGCTAGGAGGAGCATTAACTACAATTTTACCTAACGGTGCAATCGTTATTTTTAGAACATTGCTCCACTTACTGTTAAAGGCGCCGACTTTCAAATTGTAGGTGCCCATCGGTACAGTTGCTGGTATTTTAACTGAAATTGTTTTGCCGTCAGCGCTTGAAATAGAGAGAAGCTCATATACCTTCTTTTTATCTTTTATGTCTATGAGCTGGACACTGTTGGCTTCCTTGGTAAAACCTGAGCCAGAAATAACCAGGTAAAGGGCATCTTCGCTTGATGCTCCAGTGCTTGAGCCAGCCGCTATACCTTTCGAGCTATCCTCCAAGGACAGGAGCGCGCTCGCGGGTAATGACAACGAATCCCAAATACTCGAAATTGCAGCCATCAAAGAAGGTAGTGAAGAGGTAGCATTGGGTTGAGACTGTAGTTGGATTGTTTTTATTTTCGGCGGATTGCCAAGTTCCGGAAGACCTTCTTTAATCGTATCGGATTTAGCAAGGCACTCAGGCCAATATTTCTGGGCATTAGCCTTTGTCGTCGGCTCGCCTTTGATTGCGGCGACAATGTATCCGTAAGAGATGCAGTTGAATTTAAGCGGGTTATTCTCATTCATCAGGCCATCCTGACTGGGCCTATAAAAATTAAGGCCAAACTTAGACTTTAAATATCCACATCCTTCAAATCCAGTGCCAGCCGCTGTGGCTCCGCCATATATTCGATTATCAAGACTACTTCGAAAATCAATAAATGGCACTAGACTGCAATTTCTAGGGTTAGACTCCCAACCACCCCAAAAGGTACTAGGCGTGTCGGCAATTTTATATTCATCACGCAAATCGCCAATGACGTGACCAACTTCATGCATAGCGGTATTCAATCTTTCTCCAGAAACAAATGCCATTTTGAGAGTCGGCAGAGCCCATGCAAGATGAAGATTTCTAAAATTTTCTGCAAAAGAGAATATATGGACTGAATTCTGAGCAACCATGTCGGCGCAGGCAGATTCTTCTTTTAAGGATGATTCAAAGACCCCTAAGGTTGAGTCCAAGAAACCATCAGTGCCAAAATAATTTTTCCCTCCATAAACATAAGTAGAAAAAGCCGAGTCGTCAAAATTTTGTAAATCTACGAAAAAAGAAAACTGGCTCAAATAATCCTTGAAGGGACTAATCGTTCCGAAGCCTTGTTTGACAATAGGATTTACAGTGGAGGTAAAATAATCAGACGGTGTTTTTTCAATACTCTTTCCTTTCATAAACACAAATTGTCTCGGGCCGGTTCCTGAAATCTTGGCGCAATTGTTGACTGAGACCTCATTGCTATATCCTGAAATACTACCATCAGGAAATGTAGCATATACTCTATATGATTCATCAGGAAAATCAACGGGGGAAGTATTAAAATTATCCAAAAAAGGATAAACTGTTGCTCCCGGTAGTTTCTCCCACTCACCATTGCCATGCTTTCTCTGCACTGTAAAGCCAAGCTCATTTGTCGAATTATCTTGCCACTTCAACTCGACGCCAGCTTTGGTCCGATCTAAAATAACTTTAGCCGTCAAATTTGATGGGTCAGGACTTAGTGTTTTCGCTGAGACTGTATTCGAATAATCAGAATAACCAGTAGCGCCGAGCGAGGCGCGGACGCGGTAGGCATATGAGGTATTTCCCGTTAATCCAGAGTCGGCATAAGAAGATTTGTTTGGAGCTAATATATCAATCGGGCCAAACGGGCCAAATTCTCCTTTCTTTTCTGTTTCGGTGGCGCGTTCTATCTGGAAGTTTGTTTCATTAGAGGAGTTATCCTTCCAAGAAAGATTGATCTTATCAAATGCCGCAACTTTGGCAGTGAGATTAGAGGGCGGATTGGAAATGATAGGACTAGCAAGCACTCGGACTTCGTCTAGAGTGAATAAGCCCCGTCGCGTGATACTGGTACCCGTTGCCTGCTTGGAACATTTATGAGGAGGAACATTGTCTGGACTGAAAACACCTGGCCCAGTCAAGACCATAGTAGACTCCTCTCTATTTGGAGAGGCACTATCGCAAATCACCTGAATTGAATCATTGGTTTTGAGCTTTACATAATTGATACAGCCATTAAGTTTTTTTTCACTGAAAAAATATTGCGCCTGATTATTAATTTTATAAATCGGCACTTCCAATTCGGGATAAGAACTATTCATCGGTCGCTCTCCGCCGCTTTTACTGAAAGAACAGCTCGAGGATTCGCCCTCATTTATTCCCATATAGCCAATTATTTCTTGAGTCGGGATTAACTTCACTATACCAGAATGAAAATTCCATTTATCATAATCAGAATCAGAACGGCTTTGGCTATATCTGGAGGCACAATCGCTATTGGGAAAATCTTTGCCCGTAAATGTTCCTGGACCCTTTAAAACAGGTCCGAGATAGTCTACCGCCTGTCCCTCGGAGTTAATTTTGTAGCAAATTAATTGTAGTTGGTCGTTAGTATCGAGTTTAAAATAGTCTAAGCAATTATTGTACTTGGTTTTCGAATTGCTATATTGATTTTGGTTGTATATTTTATATATAGGCAATTTTGAAACAAACTTCCCAGTATTTTGGTCCTGAAGTAGACATCCTGTTGTGTCGTCATCATCTACTCCCATATAACCGATGATTTCTGGAGTCGATGATACAACTTGAGCCGTCTGGCCCTCTGGCGAGAGAGACTGATTCTCAATCAAAAGAATTACACTAACAAACCCGATAACAATAATAGCAACGACAATAGCTACATTCAAGTATGATCTTACATTCATATTTTTATGATATTATTTTAATACTATAATTCTACAATAGAATTTCTTTTTTAACAACAAGGAATCCTTATATGTATAGGCGGAGCCGATGGACAGGATTGAACTGTCGACCCTCGCTTTACGAAAGCGATGCTCTACCAACTGAGCTACATCGGCTGGAGCCGTTGGTGGGGATCGGACCCACGGTCTCGATATTACCAATATCGTGCTTTACCACTAAGCTACAACGGCATACAGACATACTAATTTAAATTAGCTTATTTTGCAAAATTAGCTTTTGACTCGCTCGACTCAATGTACGAAGTTAGAACTCAATTTAGTGCATTAAATGATACACCAATATACATTCCTACATTATTATCATACTAAAAACATCTTCCCTTCTTTATCCTCTTGAATTAGGTCAGCAAGTATTCTTGGATTTTAAATGAAAGATACCCAAGCAAACCAAGCTGAATGGCTGGGGTCAATCCCACTGAAAGAAATGGAATAATTGGCATATAAACATTGTAAGACCATCTATTTGTTTGTAGAGCCCACCATTCAATATTTATAGCAACGATAAATCCGAGAGGAATGATAATCCAACTTTGTTTTTTAAATGAAGGAAAAAAAATAAAAGGTAAACACAAAACAACTATAATAATTGCATCAACCAAGGTAGCTCTTAAAAGAATAAATTCTGTAATTTTGCCACCAATATAATTATCATATAGGAATGAATGGAGATTCTCCCAAATTACATTCAAAATAAAAGCAACAAAAAAAATTAGAAATACTTTTCTAAATATATTCATAAAAAAATAATACCACAGTTCTACATCCAATCAGTAGCAAACAAAAAGAACCATATTTCTATGGCTCTTTTTCAATGCGCGGACTAGTGGACGAAGTTGGAACTGAATTTGAGAGGAGAAACGATAGCGGTATCTTATTCCTATGTTCTATTCCACCCCAAGACTCACTATTTATTCCCCTCGCTAATTTTGAGAACAAAACTGTGCACCAGACGATTCAAGTTTCCCAGCCTTTCGGCTATTGGTATGACCTTGTCCTTATATTTTATTTCCATTTCTAAGTATGTCTTCCTTAGAGCCTGTCTTTTCTTATTTTTATCACCATGAAAATCGTCTTGGGACATCACCTGTTGATATTCGGCCGAGGAGATAATCAGCTTTTTGACTTCATCCGTTCTTAGCACAATAAAGTCAAGAAGAGAATTCCATTTGCTCTCGAGATCTGTCCGTCCGAGATCATGCAATAAATACATAACTCTACCAGATTCAATTTCCAAATATTTTACTGAATCTCCAGTAGTATCATTCCCAAAAGGAACTTGAGTGTTGGTAAGAGAATTACCTGTTATTGTATTAATAAATTTTCGTGTATAATTAAACGTGGTCACTGTTTCTTCAACATTAAATTCTTTAGGATAAACACCGGCATCAATCAGCTTTTGAATTTCGATCTTCTTTTCCTCTGCTGTTTTACTCATATGATCAGGAATCTCACCCAATGCTTCAATATTACCTGCTCGATAAGCCTCGATTAGCCTGTGGCACAAGTTAGATTCAACTTCAAATCCAGTCAACCCATTCAATAAAACCGAGTGAGACTCGCTTGTCCTAGGAACACATGTATTCAATTTTTCTGGAGGTAATGCCCTTGCCGCATCTGCAACTGTAAGTAGCTCAATTTTCACTTCAAAGAGTGTCTTATCAAACTTCTCAAATTCCTGAACATTACCTTTTTCAGGAATTATAACTTCTTTAACTCGAACATCCTCGGTTGGTTCAATTTCCTTCATAACAAAAGTATGTCACTGATTCGAAATCCCGTCAATCGTTGTATTTTCTGCGGCTTAGTGAACGAAGTGGAAACTGCGATACGCAACCATAATGGTTATATTTACATACCTACTTTTCATTCGTAAAGGGATATTTTTTATACATCAGAGCAATTTGGTCTGCTAAAGTATCCATACCCATTTTAGCTCTCCTTATATCAACATTCTCTTCATCTTCAATTGGTTGTGGAATATGTTTCCCTCCCTCTTGAGTAAATTGTGTGCCGTAAATTTGTCCCTGTTTTTGATTTACTCTAATTCTATCTTCAAGATAAGCAACATCTCTTCTCGCAACTTCTTGAGACGGAAGTCCTTTCATTAATTCCAGACACATTTTTTGAAATTCAACATCAAGGTCTGCGTGCTGAATCAAAAGCCACGCGTTGTGGCTCGCTTCTTTACCAACTTTAGAAATAGTTGGAAAGCCAATTTTTGCAATAATTTCTTTCATCCTTTCTGTGTTTCTTTTGTCCACTTCATCATCCCAAAAATCTGGCTCAGTCTCACTTCTGTCTCTCATGTCTTGGTCAACATCAGTCATGCTCTGAAGCTCAGAAGCAATGTCTGGATAATGTATTTTGGGTTGAGAATCTTCTATACTCATATTTTTATTGTTTTACGCTAATCTTTTATAAAACGAACTTCATCAGAGTCAAAAGTATACCAAGTTAGAACTACAATCCATAACGCTAAGCGCGATTCTCTTCCCACCTTTTCTGGACTTTGCCCTTAAAATAATCCTTCAAATTCATCGTGCCCTCCATATTTTTGTAATTTTCAGGCTCAAGAAAAGCGCTGATTAAAAGGCGCGCATGCTCCCTTTTAATACTAAAGTATCTAGAAAAAATCTCTCCCCATTCGCCTTCAGTAAGCGTTTGTTCCATCTTGAGTGGAGACAGAAAATCACCGTGTTCATTTGAGACGGTAAAGTCTTCCAAAGCTTTTTCCTCTTTTAGGAACTCATACGCGGCGAGGAAAACATATGCATGATCATCGTCTCGCATATCCATCAATTTCTTGCCATTGGGTGTATCGGGTTTCTCGGTAACAGCAAAAAACCCCCGTAAGTCTTCCGGGGCAACTGGGAAAAAACCTTTTTCGTTCCCAAACTTTATCCCATGACGCATGAGAACAATTTTTTCTCTGTCTGGACCTATGATTGAAGGGTCCGGGTCGGGAGAATTATATCTTCCGTCTTTGCCAATTGCCGTTTTAAGCGCTTCGTCAAAGGCTTGCTCCGAAACAAAGCTTCTAAGCAACGTATAGAGTATCCTGCTTGTTCGGCCATTGCCGTCATTAAAAAGATGCACCTCATTGATCATGGCTGGAAGGAGGTATGCTCTATCCTCCAAAGAAAGGCCTCCCAAGGATTCATACGCCTCCCTCAACAAAATCTCTTTGTCTTCATGTCGTGGTACCGCAGAAGTGCTCATTCCTTCAAGGCGGACTCTCTCGCCATCGGTCCTCCTTTCATGTATTGGTATATCTCGTGCAATACCGTTGATACGAACCAAAAAGTCCTTAAACTTTTCAAAAGAAAATTGGTTTGCGGCTTCAGGAGAGGCAAGAAGATGCTGAGTATATTCATACGCACCGATGCGGCGCAATAAATCTACAACTTTGCCCGACTGCTGTTCGCGCAAGGAATTTTCGTCAATTGTCTGAGGCATTTCATTCATAGCGGAAGTATACCAAACTAGAATCAAAAAATCCCCGCGAGGGGATTTTTTGATTCGCTCGAACCTCTTCTTGAAATCCAGCCTGGCATTTGGAAACCCTTTCAAACATTACGCTTCGCTACGCGAAGCGCGCCAAAATTTTGCCAAAAATGACCTGAGTTTGATTCTTGCGCGATCGACCGGACTTGAGGGTCAAGTTTCTAAGTCGCTACGCTCCTAAGAACTTCCTCCCCGGGCTCGCCTGTCGCCATGCGACAAGGCTCCGCCTGTTCAAACCGGACGCAAGCAAAGCAGTTTGCTTGCTTACGCTCGCGCTAGAATTAAAAATGACTTAGCAGAAGCTAAGCCATTTTTAATTTGCGCGATCGACCGGACTTGAACCGGCAACCTCGTCCGTGCACTTATCCAATATTTTCATAAAGGCGTGGACTATATCTTCACCATAAGTTTTACCTTTTAGGTGCTTTGGTATCTAGTCTCTACGGCGCCCCCGACCTTGCATCGGGGTTCCCTCGGTATTCGCATGCTGTGATATTAAATCAAAGTTTAGCCTTCACCGATATCCCAAAGAGTTTCAATTCGTCCTTTCGACGAAAAGCTGCAGTAATCTACAGGGACGCGCTCTAACCAGTTGAGCTACGACCGCATTTTTATAAAACTTTCAAACCGTTCCTTCTTTCTCTTGAGAAACAAGGAACACTTATCATTATACATTATTTTGTATAAAATCAAAGAGTCTTTGATGCTATATTTCAAATCAAACCCTCTTTCTTTTTGAACCAAAGAACCCCCCAAAACTCCATATTTAAATAAAATTTCTTTTAAAACTACTAAAAATTCTCTGCTCCCTGAAGTAAATGCAGTACTTATGGCATAAATTTTATGTATTCTTTGTTTATTCTTAAAACCAACCCATACTCCTCCATCCCCATCAAAATAACCTCGTAAAAAATCAGGAAAATACTTTTTTGGTATTTCCGGCAACAAAATTGTTTTGCTTTTTCTTTCTGTTAAACCAAGATGCATTAGGTCTTCACACATTTCTTTGCTTCCCACCTGCAAACGGTAAGATTGCTTTCGATTATTATATTTTTTCTTTTTTGAAATAATATGTTCTGAATTTATGACTTTTTTTATTTCCTCGAGTATTTCTTTATCATTAATTTGCAAAGACCAAAACCATGTGCCTCTTTTGGTAAAAATAATATTTCCATCCGCATAAATAAATCCCAAAACATATGCCATATCAGTGTTCCACTTTTTAAAAAAATTCTTATTAATTTTTTTATATATTGGCACCTATGTATTATACCCTGTGACAGGACAATATACTAACCAATAATGTGGATAAAATATAACGCTGTGTCGGCGACAGGGATCGAACCTGTGACCTGAGGCTTATGAGTCCTCCGCTCTACCGACTGAGCTACGCCGACATAGTCGGAGAATAACATATTTAAGCCTTTTTTCAAACAAATAGTTGCAAAAAGTATATTTTAATGTAGAATATATCAACAGCGGGATAGAGAAGAGGCATCTCGTAAGGCTCAACCAGTATGGGCCCCCTCTTGGGAAACCTTGAGGTGAGCATTCGCCAAATTCGGAGAAATCCTCTCTTGTAAAAGAAGGACAATTCCGAGCTAAATTTTTCGGCTTATACCGAAAATAAATGTGTAGAGACTAGATGGCGGACCCCTTAATCTTTAATTTATTTTAAAGAAAGGAGATGGTATAGTCCAGACCACAAACACTTATGGTAGTGAAAACTATAGTGGTAAAGCATAACCTTAAGACGGCCGTTCGATTCGGCCTCCCGCAACAATATTAAATAAATCCGTACTCCCGAAAAATCTGCTCATACAAAGCGATCACTCTTTTGGCTTCGTGCTGTGAAAGCTGAAAAGAGGCACCTTCGTGAGCTATCCTATTTCGAATGGTATGCACTTCCCACGCAGACGTAAGGCTGTGAAATTTTTCAGTAGTAGCGGCAGATTTCAGTTTATCGCCCAAAGTTTCGCCCGCAAATCCTAATTGGCTCATCAAATCGTCGAGCATCGAATCAGCTTCAATGATCGCGAGCTTCCAATCGCTGATGTGTTGCGAAAAAATATAACCGAGAGTCTTTACCCATCTTTCATTTTTAGACACTCCCTCCCCTTCTTGGAGTTTTTTCTCTCGCTCGGCCTGATGATGCGCATATTCAGCGATCTCGTGCTCTAGATGTTTTTTCTCCTTACTTCTAATCTCAAACATTCGAACCGCGCAATAAGAAATCAACGTCAGAAAAAATAATGCAAGAAAGAAAAGAACAGTATGGAAAAGAGATAATATTTGCGGCCAATTAGAAATATTAAAATTGGAAAGACTCTGAAAAAAAGAGACGCCTTGATTGAATAAATAGTCCGGATTAAACCATTTGGAACCCAAAAATGAATCTCCGAAAATATTACTTGATGAATCCATATAAAAATTATACCACGATTTTCATTTATTTTATCGCCTCAAAACGCTTCCCGATTTCAAAAAGAGAACTCTCGCAAAAATAAGGCGCCATAAACTGAATAGAAAATGGCAAACCGTCTTTTGATGTCCCCGATGGTAAAGCAATAGAAGGAACGCCAGTTAAATTTGCTGGCGCAGAAAAGATATCACACAAATACATCGCCACTGGATCATCTAATTTTTCTCCTAACTTAAAAGGAAGCACTGGTACAGTTGGAGTAAGAATATAATCAACCTTTTTAAAAGCATTAAAAATTTCTTCTCTTATTTTTTCTCGCACGTTCAAAGCTTTATTATAATAAGCGTCGTAGTATCCATGAGATAGAACATAAGTACCAAGCAAAATTCTGCGACGAGCCTCTTTACCAAAACCACCTCCTCTGCTTTTCTTATACACATCCATCAAACTCTCTCCTTTCACACTATAGCCATAACGTATTCCATCAAAACGTGCCAAATTCGTAGAAACTTCGGCAGGCATAATAATATAATAAACAGCTAAAGAATATTTACAATATGGAAGTTCTATATCTACAATTTCATATCCGGCTTTTTTAAATTTTCCTAAAGATTGCTTAAAATTTTCTTGAACTTCACTATCTACACCTTCTTTAAATAAATGCCAAGGAACACCAATCTTTTTACCACCTAAAACATGATTCCTTAAATTATCTGGCACAGAAGTGCTATCTTCTTTATCATATCTAGATAAGAAATTAAATATTATCTCTGCATCTCTTACATTTTTACCAAAAGGTCCCACTTGATCAAGTGAATTACCCATAGGAATAACTCCTTGTCTAGAGATTGCGCCATAAGTAGACCTCAACCCAACTAATCCACAAAATGCTGATGGCTCTCGTACAGAACCACAGGTTTCAGTGCCCAAAGCAGCCAAGGCCATACCTCCAGCGAGAGCTGCTGCCGAACCGCCAGAAGAACCTCCAGGCACTCTAGATAAATCAATAGGATTACGTGTAACACCATAGGCTGATGTCTGTGTAGAAGAACCCATTGCAAATTCATCCATATTGGTCCTACCTAAAAAAACAGCTCCAACTTTTTTTAGATCTTTTATCACTGTAGCGTCATAGGAGGCCTTATAATTTTCCAAAATTTTTGAGCCTGCAGAAGATATTTTACCTTTAATTAAGATAATATCTTTTATGGCAAATGGAATACCAGTCAACTCTGATGCTACCCCATTTTTAAACATTTCTTGAGCAATATCGGCTTGTTTTAATACATCATCATAAATTTCCAAATATGCATTTATTTCAGGATTTTTTTCTTTAATAACTTTCAAATATTCCCCTGCTAATTCACGACAAGAGTATTTACCACTTTTAAAATCTTGATGCGCTTTTTCTATTGTTAAATTTTTTAAATCTATCTTCATAATATTTTTTTCACTTTCACAAAGCCATCCTGAGCGTCCGGAAACTGCCCGATAATCAGCTCCTTGGAAAATTCTCTAGGCTCCAACACATCCTCCCGCCAAATATTTGTGAGGCTATATTCCGCCTTTACATCATCTACTTTTACTCCCTCGATCTGCTTGACGTACTCCAAAATACCCTCCATATCCTTCAACATGGCCTTCTTTTCATCTTCTCCCAGCTCGATTCTGGCTAGATTGGCTAAATTCTCGACGTCCTTGATATCCATATGATAACAGTATACATCAACACTTCTATCCAATCAAAGCTTTGACTCGCTCTTCTACCGGCGGATGCGTAGCAAAAAGGCCCAAAAAGACTTTGGTTTTTCTGCCGAAACCCACCCCTTTTGGATCAGCGATGTAGAGATGCGCGATGGCATTCGATTGGCGCGCCATGGGTTTGCTATATTGAGAGATTTTACGCAGAGCATTTGCCAAACCTTCCGGATAGCGAGTGAGCAGAGCCCCAGAAGCATCTGCTAAAAATTCACGCTTTCTAGAGATAGCCAGTTGAATAAGTATTGCAAAAATCGGCGCTAAGATTGAAAGAATAATCCCCACAAGCATGAGTACCCCCGCGGCCTTATTATCGCTGTCTCTCCTGCCGAAAAATAAATGTCTGGTAAAAATGTCTGCGACGATAGTGACAAAGCCCACCAGCACGACAACTACGGTCGAGAGCAGCATGTCGCGATTGCCAATATGCGATAGCTCGTGCGCGATGACGCCCTCTAATTCATTTTTATTCAAAATCGCCAAAAGCCCCGTAGTTGCGCAGACCACCGCGTGATTTTTATCTCGGCCAGTAGCAAAAGCGTTCGGCGCTTGATCTAACACGACGTATATTTTCGGCATTGGCAATCCCGCAGTGATAGAAAGATTTTCCACACTGGTATACAAGTCAAAATATTCTTCTCTCTTTGCTTCTTTTGCCCCAGAGAGCTTCAAGACGATCTTGTCCGAATACCAATAGGAAAAAAAATTCATCAAAACGCTAAAAATCACAAAGAAATACAATATATTCGGATTGTTGTAATAAAAACTAAAAAACCAGCCGAAAAGAATTACCACCACAAAAAACACCGTCATGAGCATCCATGTTTTTGTGACATTTTTAGATTGATGCGTATAAAGCGTCGCCATGAATACTTATTGAGACTGCATTCTATTATAACTCGTGATGACAGAGTCAATATAGGATCCGCTGCAGCCGAGATTTTGAATTTTATTTTTCTCCAAATTATTTTCTACAAAAACTCCGAGACTGCCGTAAAAGTGTATCTGGCTCGCGTATTTAACCGGATTGTCTTTGCTCGGGGCAGTAAACGTTGGAGGGTTTTTACTTTCATCTATCGCCTTGACGATATTCACAGGACAAGAAATAGACTGGCCGGCCAATTTCTTGCCTGCTCTATCAAATAGAGTGCTGTCCAATCCATACGACAATTTAAAATTGCAAGTCTCCCCGGTTTTAATAATTTGGAAGACATCTGGAAATAGATCACTTTTCAAAACAGCTTTAGCATTTTCGCAAGATAAAGCGCTAGTGCCTAGACAATTTAACACAGAAATATGACTTATTGTAGTTGTGGCATTTTTTAGGTCCGGCGCCGTGCTAGTCCCGCAATCCTTTGCGCTAGTTGCATCTGACGCGACTCCATTATTGCTATCTCCCGCGGTAGACGTATCTGCGGTCTCAGGTGTTTTTGGACTAAAATAAGAAGAAAACAAGCCCTTTATATTATCTACTCCACTATTCCAGAAACCGATGATCTGCGGTTGATAGAAATACCAAACGACTAAACAAATCAAAGCTACGATAATAAAAATTAAATTTTCAGAAGTTTTTCTGGATAATTTTTTCTCACTTTTTACCTCTGGATTAATAGTGTATTGATTAGTCGCGCTTGGAGCGACAAAATTCTGCATTGGAATTGCCATTCTGAATCCTTCATTCAAGTCCACTTCGCTCCACCCCCCGTTTCTGACTAATTCGGCGCGAATATCCTCGCGCGTGCGACCTTTCGCAAACTCCCCTTTTATATATCCTATAAGTTCTGGTGTGATCATAAACAAAAAAAATTTCTATTAATAAATTCGACTAAAACTTTACTTCCACTGGATTTTGAGCGACATCATTGTCCGCCAAATCAAAAAATTCTTTTTTGGTAAATCCAAAAATCCCAGCTAAAATATTCGAGGGAAAAGACTCAATCTTAATATTCAAGTCGCGCACATTGCTGTTGTAAAATCTGCGCGCAGCCTGGATTTTATTTTCTGTATCAGAAAGCTCATTTTGCAGAGCCAAGAAATTTTGATTAGCTTTAAGATCTGGATAAGCTTCGGCAATAGCAAAAATAGATTTTAATGCGCCAGTGAGCATATTTTCGGCTTCGGCATGTTCCTTTGTAGGGCCTTGCGCGCCCATCGCCATGCTCCTGGCCTTGGTCACATTTTCAAAAGCGGAAGACTCGTGCTTGGCATATCCCTTGACTGAATTTACTAAATTTGGAATCAGATCGTATCGGCGTTTTAATTGCACTTCAATATCCGCCCAAGCCTCCCCCGCGCGAGTGCGCAAAGTAATAAAGCCATTATAGATAATAATCGCCCACAGAATGAGAACCCCTAAGACTATCAAAATGTATATCATGAGTATATTGTACTACAAATTTATTTAATTTCCATACCAGTCATTAAATTGCTAAAAAGGTACATAAAGTCAGTAGAATTCGCCGGAGCTTTTATTTCCACTGGGCTAGCACCGTCAATGATCACAGATAGATCCATAGTCCCAGTATTTTTCCCCGTCTCATCAGATATTTCTATAGAAGACTTCACTTGAATTGGAAGATAATTCTCCTTATGAACAAGCAATTCAATATTATGAATATCGATCATTTGGAGAGCATCTTCGATTCCGGCTGCGATCTCTAAAGCATCAACTTTCTGACCCTCTCCAGCATTTTTGACTATAACGCCCAAAAGCTCTGTCAGCATATTTTTCAATTCTGTTTTTTCTAAAGTTATACTGAAACGATAGGACGGAGATCCTTCTATTTGTCCATCCCCAAGTTTTTTAATGCGTGCTGCATTTTCATATTTTTCTACAATAGCCAGCTGCTCTTGCCTCTCTTCTTTGGAAACATTGGGAATTCCTCCTTGCTCTACTGCTTTTAATATGTCATCACTTTCCGTTCCACCAAGGTTCTTAACTAATGCTTTTAAATCCATTCTCCACCATTTTCCTTTTATAGAAGAAAGATCCATCGGGAACCCACTTAATTCATTGAGTTTTACATACAAAAGCATATCCTTCGGCATGCTTATTACTTCGGCTGCAAATAAGACAGGATCGTTGGCGAAATCTTCCAATAAAATTCTTATATTGGAAAGATATGGTTTCGTGCCGCCCAGCAGAATGCCTGCATCAGTAGAAACTACCTGGTCCAGAGAAAAATGTATTTTAGGATACACTCCCGCCGGCAGATTGTTTAGAGCAGAGAGCTCATCATCTTTGACCGTGAAAATACCATCTACCCTTTCTCGGATAAATTCCTTGGAAGCAAGTTCTGCTGAAACTTTAGAAAATATTTCTTTAAACGAATCTGTACTTTTATTGTAGGAAAAAATACCCCCAGCCACGATCAAAATCCCCAGAACAACTACTATTATTTGCGCTTTATTTATATTCATAAATTTGTTAATTATATTATATTATTTTCTATCCTGCCATTCCTTGATCCAAACCAGCATCGGTGAAGCAAAGAAAAGCGATGAATAGATGCCGAAGAAAAGACCGATGGTCAGAATAAAGGCAAAATTCTTTGTCGTTTCCGGACCAAAGAAATAAAGCGGCACCAGTACGCCGATAATAGTGAGAGTAATGTTGATGGAACGGACGATGGTCTCCTTAGTGCTCTTGCCGACTGTTTCCGCAAAATCTTTTTGCTCTTCGTCTCGTAAATTTTCTCTGATCCGATCAAAAACGACGATCTTGTCATGAACAGACAAGCCTAAAATAGTCAGTAGCGCTAAAACGAAAAGCGTATCCACCTCCGCGCCCGTATAGTGAGACACCAAGGCAAAAATCCCAGTCGGAATGATGATGTCATGGAGAAGTGTGATAATGGTGATGATTCCGTATTTCCACGATGGCACCGGTTTTGAGACTTTGCGAAAAGCGTAAGTGATAAAAAGAATAATCGCGATAATAACAAAAATCATGGAAAGAATCGCTTTGCGCGCCAGTTCGCTCCCGACCGACGGACCGATAGAAGTATAGCTTTTCTCTGTGGCATTATATTTCCCCGCCTTTGACCAAAATGCCAAAATCTTTTGATGTTCCTCTTCCGTTAGATCCCTAGTCTTGATGAGATATCCCAAGTAACCATCGCCTCCCGTGGGCTGAATGAGAGCCTGGTTGATACCAAGAGAATTCAAACTATTCTGGACAGAATCGGCCTCCGGACGATCTCCTACGAAATCTAACTCTAGGAGTGCTCCCCCTTTAAAATCGATCCCGAGTTTTAAGCCGAAAGTAAAGATAAAAACGATAGAGACGATCATTAGGATGACCGAGAGGGCAAGGAATATTTTTTTGTATTTAACGATAAACATGGTTTAGTGGAAAGTTATAAAGTTCATAAAGTTGAAAGTCATTTTGAAAAGCCGGAACTGAATAAAAATCGGGTTAATTTATTGCTCTTCTTAATGCCCAAAGCGAAAAGGAAAATTCGAGAAACGGTAATCGCCGAGAACATTGAAACCAAAACACCCAAGCCAAAAGTCAGCGCAAATCCCTTGATAAGTGGCGTGCCCAGCCAAAACAGAATAATAGAGGTGATGATACTGGAGGTGTTTGAATCCCGCACAGATGTCCAAGCTCTCTTGAAACCATCATGGATGCCATCGTGAATATTGTGTCCTTTTCTTATTTCTTCTTTCATTCTTTCGAAAATAAGCACATTCGCATCCACCGCCATTCCGAGAGATATGATAAATCCGCCGATACCGGCCGCGGTCAAAGTTACCGGCAGAATTTTGAAAATAGCTAGAAGGATCGCGGTGTAAAATGAGAGCGCCACGACTGCGATCAGTCCAGGCAATCGATACCAGACAATGAGGAAGATAGCCACCAATATGAATCCGATGACAGCTGCTTTCACTCCAGCCCGGACAGCCGACTCTCCGAGAGTGGCTCCGATAGTCTGAGTGGAGAGCAGGGTGATCGGCACCGGCAAAGCGCCTGAATTTAATCTGCCCACCAAGAGTTTCGCTTCCTTGGGAGTAAAGTCCCCCGAGATCACTGCCTGCCCGCCGGTGATTTCTTCACGAACTATCGGAGTAGATACCGGCGCACCGTCTAAATAAATCGCTACTGTTTTGCCGATGCTGCTTCTGGTGATCTCTGCAAAAAGTTTTGTGCCCGTTTCATCAAATTGCAAACTTACTATCGGCTCGCGAGTATTTGGATCAAATTCTAAAGTCGCTCTCTTTAAATATCGGCCAGTAAGTTCGGTAGCAATAAATTGAGGACCGATGTCTACATTTACCTTGCCATCTTTAATTGTCGCCTTTTGCGGAGCTCCCGTAGGTGCCTCTATCTTAAATTCCAAGACTGGAGTCTGCCCAATCATTTCCACCGCTTTTTTTACATCAGTCACTCCAGGCAAATCAACAATGAGCTGCTCGCCCCCACCGGAGATGATACTGCCATGCTGCACCTGAACCACCGGCTCGGAAACTCCGAAAAGATTCACTCTGCGTTCTATCACATCCCGAAGTGCATCCATCGAACTTCCCACTTCATTTGCCGGGATAGCGCTGACATCAGCTTTGTAGATCAAATGACTACCCCCAGACAGATCCAAGCCCAAGCGAAAAGGAAATTTCTTCCAGAAAGCGCCTTGAGTCTCAAAATTTTTATTCAATTTGGGCTCGGTCTTAAAAACAAAAAAAGCTACCCCCGAGCCTAAAATTAAAATTATTAAAGCCAGTATAACTCTCTTTTTTAACATAAATATACAGCTATACTATCTGTTTTTGCTCAAATATGCAACCAGATAAGCACAACAACTAGGCCTTGCCTAGAATCTAGCTATATTAGAATTTATTGTTGTTTTCTAAGTAAACCACTATTGATCCACTCAGAGTGATCTTTAAATTCTTCCCCATCCCATCTAACTAGAAGCTCAAGACCTTTTGTTTCTAAAACAGTTCCTGCTACTCCCATTGTTTTTAAACCACCACTATCAGTGCGTTTAACTTTGTCTCCTGTTTTTATAAACTCTGGAGGCCTCCCACCCTGAGGAAAAGGTCTAGGGTCAAAATTTATTCCCTCTCCCATTTTTCTAGTTGAACGAGGTAGCGGTTCACCCATATTTTCTTTAGACATATCTATATAATACTCCTCTATCAAACACTGTCAACATATCCGCAATACCACCTCATCCCCTACCCCTTCTCCTGGAAAGGAGAAGGGGTTATTGCACGATATCTGGAAACTTCGCCCTCTCCTTTCCAGGAGAGGGTTGGGGTGAGGCTCTTTTTAATTCAATTAAAATTTTATGAATTACCAGAGTTATATTTTTGTTAACTTCATTATTCCAAAATCTCAAGGTTTTAATTCCTAGAACCTTAAACAACTCAGCACGTTCCTTGTCATATTCCTTATTATCCAAATGCTGTGAACCATCGAGCTCGATAACCAGTAATTTTTCGCGACAATAAAAGTCGGCAATATAATTTCCTATACTGACTTGCCTCCTCCATTTATATCCTATTTGATTATTTCTTAATTTTGACCAAAGTAAAATTTCTTCTTTTGTTTGTTTCTTCCGGAGAGTCCTGCGAATTTCTTTCTTATGTAAATTATTTACAATTCTTGGCATCTTCGTATTTTGCCCCTCGCCTTTCCAGGAGAGGGGTCAGGGGTGAGGTTACTAATTAAAACTTAGAAACAATCTCGTCAACAACATCTGCGAGTGGACGGTCAGTGTTTATGGAAATGGCACCCTTGTTTAATATATCTTTTTCGAAATCTTTATACCAACCTAATATCATCTCTTTTTCTGAATTATGCTTCCCAAAATCATGGCTCGTTCTTTCTGTAATTCTTTTAATAAAAATCTCTTCGCTACAGTGAAGCAGAAAAACTTTATCAAATAAATTCCACAGGTCAGAATAATTATAAGCTTGTCCACAAACAACTACAGTGTCTTTTTGATCACTCATTAAATTAATTAATTTTTCCTTATCGCAAATGTATTCATGTTTTTCAAACCATCCACTATCCATACCAGAATGCCACCCAGATTTTTCTAATGTATCATTATTTATCCAATGACATAAACCTTCTACTCCATCTATATCAATAGAATAAATTCCCCTTTTATTGAGCATCTCGGCAACACTGGATTTTCCTACACCCGAAACGCCTGTTATATAAATTTTCATAGATTCTAAAAATTAAACTTCTTCACAAAATGCTTCATGAATAGAGCAACGATAGAACCGAGGATTAATCCACCCAAAATATCAACTGGAAAATGCACACCGGCGGTGATGCGCGCTAGGCCGATGACGAGAGCAAAAAACATAAAGACATAGCCAACTTTTTTGTTAGTAAAAAATAATGCAAAGGCAATAGCCGACGCTACCATCGTGTGGCCAGACGGGAAAGCATATCCAGTTTCTACAAAAAGTGATTGCACTTGCGGGAAAGGGTCAAACGGCCTAGGAGTGTGAATTAAAATTTTTAATATTTTAGCGAGAATATAAGCGGCGCCTCCTGACAAACATACTAAGATAAATTCTCTCCATTTTTTTTGAAAAAACAAAAATAATAGAGCAGAAATAATTACAATATATAAAAAATAGGAAGCAAAAAAAATAATTAGATTATCGAAAAAATCTGATTGATGCGCGAGATTATAAAAAAAATAAAAAATTGTGTTATTCATGAAAGTCCCCCTCTCCTTTCAGGAGAGGGGCTAGGGGTGAGGTTCTTCGCCACTTTCAGCACGTTATTTAGAAGCATCGCGACCGTTACAGGTCCGACTCCGCCCGGCACAGGAGAGACGTACGCCGCTATATTTCTTACAGATTCCAAATCCACATCGCCGACGATATTTTTACTACTTGTCTCTTCTGAAGTCCCAGCATCTATCAAAACTGCCCCGAGCTTAATCATATTGCCAGTAATATATTTTGATCTCCCTATTCCTGAAATTATGACATCTGCTTGTTTCAACATATATTCTTTATTTTCCGTTTTACTAGTAATTGGTTGATAAATCAAGTCCCGAGAACGCAAAAGAGCCGAGACTGGCCTGCCCACTAGCTCTCCTTGGCCTAAGACAATTATAATCTTTCCTTCTAAAGGAAAATCAATTGAATCAAGAAGCGCCATACAAGCCAGCGCCGTAGGAAAGACTAGGTCAGTCGAGCTATCATAATTATTATAAAATTTATCACTTGCCAAAGTACCCAGGCAGTCAACATCGAGATGTGGATCAATACTGTCCAGCACAGCCCTCTTGTCCAAAGACGTTGGTAATGGGAGCTGAACAATAATTCCGCACATATTTGGCACTTTATTTAAAATTTTTATTTCCTTTACTAAATCATCGGTCGAGATCGAGGTGGGAAAAATAGCCTTGTGAAAACTGATACCCACAGTCTCGGCGGTCCTTGCTTTCATGGCCACATATTGTGCCGAAGCAGGATCATCACCCACCAACACATCGCAAAAAACCGGCTTAAATGGAAGTTCTGCAACTTCTTTTTTTACTTTAGTCAATATTTCTCCTCTTAATTTTTTTCCATCTATTATCTGCATTTTACTTTATGGACTTTATAACTTTATGAACTTTTCACTCACGGTCACGCTCCCAAAAACTCATTCTGCATCTTATCTCGGTGGGCGACCCGTCCATATCTGCGCATACTCATTAGAATACCCAACCCCGCAAACTCGAACAAAAGATGCGAGCCGCCGTAACTCATAAAAGGCAGTGGTATGCCGGTGACCGGCATCAATCCTAAATTCATGCCAATATTGATGAGTATATGACTCATAAAAAAAATAGCAATCCCCATGCCAAAAAGTATTTCAAAATTATGCGCTCCGAGAGTCGCCGAATATAGAATCCGCCAAATGATAGCTACATAGAGAAAAAGTACGAGGATCGAACCGATGAAACCCCACTCTTCGGAATAAGCGGCAAAAATAAAATCCGCTTGCGGCTGCGGTAAAAATTTCAACCGCGACTGAGTGCCAAAGCCAAGCCCCTTGCCCACGATCTCTCCCGAACCCACTGCAATAGTAGACTGAAAAGCATTGTAGCCGGAGCCATGTATATCAGAAAGCGGACTGATAAAATTCAGAATTCGAGCTTTTTGATATGGCGCAAAAATCAAAAACCAGAAAGACGCGAAAATCAAAACCCCGGCGCCAAACACCAACAATAAATGCTTTTTGGATATTCCAGAAACAAGCACCATGCCGAGCCAAATAAAAAATATGATCATAGCCGAGCCAAAGTCCGGCTGAAATAATACCAGAATAAAAGGGACAAAAGCGTAGAAACCGGAAACAAAAATGTGCTTTATATCTCTGATCTCTACATGCCGGCGAGAAAAATATTTCGCCAAGATGAGCACCAGCACCAGCTTCATCATATCAACTGGCTGAAAAGAAAAAAAACCAAAATCCAGCCAGCTTTTAGCGCCATGAGAAACATTTCCTAAAATAAAAAGCAAAAATAAAATGAAACAATTCACGAGAAATATAGTCACCAATACATCCGTGCGTTTCAGAAAACGAAAATCTATAAAAGAAAAAATAAAAAAAACGGCAAAACCCACCAAAATCCAGATAATTTGTTTATTAAAAAAAAGGCCGGCATCCTCGAGCGGAGCGAAACTCTTCATGGTGACCAGCCCGGCCACAATGATAGGAAGTATAAAAAAAACTAAAAGCCAATCTATTCTGCTCAGAGCTTTTTCTATCATACCTATTTTAATTGCACCGAGAAAATGTTGTACATCGGAATTATTTCTTTTGCGATAACTTTATTTGAGAAAGGCTCTGGCCAAGTAAAAGTGATATTCTGTACCTCTTCTGGCTTGAGTTCGTCTAGATAAGTGCGGCTAGCAGACACCGCGTTGTGATTGGCATCGTATAAAATAGCAACTACATCCACCTCTTCGATGGTAAAGAATGAATTATTTTTTATCGTGGCCGAGAGCACAGGGCTGGTGTCCTCGCCCACCAAGACAATATTCGAAACCAATACTTTTAGTTGATTTATTTTTTCTTGCGAGACCGTCACCCACTGCGGCACTTGTGTAAACTCGAAAGTGGTGTAAACAGGAATGGAATTTCCAATATCTATCCCCGGCTCAAAAATAGCAAATTTCCCCGATGGAGGAATGAAAGTACTGCCTTCGCGCTTGCCTATATAGACATTATTTTTATCAGCAAAACGAAATTTATAATTTATTCTATTAACAGCGGTATTGCGATTGTGATTTTCCAGATAAGCGACAGCGTTGTAGCGGCCAGGAACGACGCGGAAAGCGCGCGACCAGAGAATAGAAATAGGATCCACTTGGGAAAGACAAGCTCGCGCGCACAACCCTCCGCAGTCTACTCCTGTCTCAGCTCCATTTTGTTTATTATCTGTGCAACTCGGCGCCTTGTTTAATTTTGGATAGAAGATTAAAAATCCAAAGACTGAAAGAAATAAAACAAGAACGATTATATAAAAAAATTGCCTTTTTAAAGCCCATGCCATGAGGAGATTATAACATTTAAAACCTAAAAAACCAGTAATTTATAACTGGTTTTAGAATCAAGTACTCGGTGCTGGCGACTGCCTACTTTTGCTATGAAAAACTATCATCGGCTCAACAAGGCTTAACTTCTCTGTTCGGAATGGGAAGAGGTGTGACCCTTGCGACAAATCACCAACACTGAAAACTCGATTACTAAATTGAAAACTGGGTTTTGGGCTTCGGATTAAACTAAAAAGTTTGAATTTTGAAGCACCAGAAGATGGAATGCACTCCGTGAGGTCAACAACAAGTAGCTAACCTATACTTTATGTGGCAAAACGCAGTGTCAACGTCTGCGAACCACACAGAGTACTCCCAGGTTTTGGCACGGAATGCAAAAAAGATCAATTTGGGTAGTAGTGATTGCAGGCTCTCCGGCCTTAAAGCGTTTTTAGCTCACAATTAATACACATACTCCCAAAACTCAGTTTTCAATTTTATCCCTTAGGTCTTGCCTAAGGGAATGTGGTTTCCAAATTTCTTAACAGGAATCGAAACATTAGTACTTCTCAGCTTAACGCATTACTGCGCTTACACTTAAAGCCTATCAACGTGATCATCTCTCACGGTTCTTAACGATTCCTAATCTTAAAGCTGGCTTCCCTCTTA
>Ga0155678_16_pt2 | contig 46396 bp, 45 predicted proteins | sample RifCSPlowO2_01_FD_107335 | JGI IMG/M metagenome (GOLD analysis project Ga0155678, IMG submission 107335) | Candidatus Nomurabacteria bacterium RIFCSPLOWO2_01_FULL_42_17
CCGAGAGACGCTTTCTTTGCTTCGGCTACATTTCTCGCCGACAAGGGGGCCGTCGGGATCAGCTTTAGCGCCCAGAGCAGAGCGGCGTGCAGTTATTATGGAACAGGAGGAGCTTCTTGCGCCTATAGTCGAAGCGTGATGGCTTTGAAAACCAAAATACAGGCAGATATAGATTTACTTCGCTAGTTGCCTTTGTGATAAGTTCATGATAACCTCTAAAAGCAATGAAAAAAGATATACATCCAAAATATGATATAAAAACAAAGGCGACCTGCGCGTGCGGGGCAGTTTTTGAAGTTGGTTCTACCATGCCATCTATCGCGATGGAGATCTGCAGTCAATGCCATCCTTTCTATACTGGCAATGAAAAAATAATGGATACAGCTGGACGCGTAGAGCGATTCAACAAGCGCCGTGCTGCGACTGCTACTAAAACGAAGAAATAAATGAATTTAGACGAACTTAAAAAAGATCACCGTACTAGCTATCTCGCGGATATGTTAGAGAGCTTGGCTCGCAAAGAGGCGGAAGTGCGGGAAATGCTTGCAGGTGATGAGACACTGCATGAAATGGCGGTGGCCGAACTCAAAGGAATTCAAGAAGAAAAAGAAGCCTTAGAAAAACAAGTGGGAGAAATCTTAGATAAAGACAAAGAGGAAGAAGAGATGACCAATGAGATAGTCCTCGAAGTGCGCTCTGGCGCCGGGGGCGACGAGGCCTCTCTTTTCGCATGGGAGCTCGCGCATATGTATGAAAAATTTTCAGAATCTCAAGGTTGGACTTGGAGAGTGAATTATGAATCCAAAAGCGATTTGAATGGCTACAAGGAAGCAAGTTTTGAAATAAAAGGCAAGAAGAATGAGAATGTTTATGAAAAAATGCGTTTCGAGACAGGAGTGCATCGAGTGCAGAGAATGCCAGCAACCGAAAAAAACGGCAGGATCCATACTTCGACGGCATCGGTGGCAGTTTTACCGATTAGGAAAAAAGTTTCTATCAAAATTGATCCGAGCGAGTTTGAGATGGAATATTCTCGCTCCGGCGGCAAGGGCGGGCAAAATGTAAACAAAGTGGAGACAGCTGTACGCATCATCCACAAGCCGACTGGGCTCGATGTGCGCTCCACCAATGAACGCAGTCAGCTTGCGAATCGGGAAAAAGCGATGGCTATTTTAACCGCAAAACTTCAGCAATTAGAAGAAGAGAAAGAGGCTAAAAAATACGCGAGTGTCAGAAAAGAGCAGATAGGTACCGCGGATCGATCTGAAAAAATACGCACATATAATTTTCCCCAAGACCGTGTGACTGATCATCGCATAAAAAAATCATGGCACAACTTGCCGAAAATAATGGAAGGTGAAATAGGGCAGATTATTGCTGATCTTGAATCCGGGGCGGTGGGAAGTGAGGGGGATGAAAACGAAGAATAATAAAAATTGCTTTTCATTTTAGATATGTTATGATTTCGAATGTAGTTTCTCGTTTAGCGAAATCGAGTCTACGTTTATAAGTAGTTTTTGCCCGATTTTTAAAAACGGGAGAAGTAAAGAAAATGGCTACAAAGCTATATGTAGGGGGACTCCCTTACAGCACACAAGAAGCTGCTCTCAAAGAGCTCTTCGCACAAGCTGGATCTGTAGTATCCGCTGTGATTATCATGGACAAGATGTCTGGTCGTTCAAAAGGTTTTGGATTCGTAGAAATGGATAGCGCTGATGCAGCTGCAAAGGCTATCTCAATGTTTAACGATCAAGAATTCGAAGGACGCAAACTTACTGTCAACGAAGCTCGCCCTATGGAAGCTCGACCACCAAGAAGTGGAGGCAATGACCGAGGAGGTTATGGGGGAGGAGGCGGACGCCGAGAATACTAATTTATCTAATTTAAATTTAGATCTCAGATTAAACAAAAAACCACCTTGGGTGGTTTTTTGTTTTTGTGAGTGTGGAAGGAATCGGACCTTCGACCTCTGTCTTATCAGGACAGCGTTCTACCACTGAACTACACACTCAATACGAAAAACTATATCAAAATAAGCATATAGACGCAAACTTTTGGATTTGCATCTCGCGCATTTTTCCCTTATACTGCAGACATGAACTGGACACCAGTGATTGTTTTTTATGTTAAAACGACTGCATGGGTTGTATTACCTTTGGTTATAGGTCTAATAGCTGGCAAGTTCACTGAAAGTCAGACTTTGTTCTTTGTTTTCTTGATGATAGGTTTTGGTATCACCTGTTTCGGGATTTACAAAGAAATAAAGCAATATAAAAAGAATTTATAAATGGCAACGCAAACAGAAAATAATAATATACAACCAATTCATGAGACAACTATTTATGCAGAGCCGGTTTTTCATGTTGGAAATTTCCAAATTACAAATTCATTACTGAATTCGTGGTTGGCGGTTTTGGTCATCATCGTTTTTTGCTTGGCTCTTCGTTTAAAATTGAAACAAATTCCGAGCAAGATTCAGCACGTTTTTGAAATTCTTTTAGAGGGCGCGCTTTCGCTTTGCGATCAAGTGACAAACGATCGAAAGATAACGCTAAAAATTTTCCCCATTGTCACATCATTATTTATTTTTATTTTAGTAAACAATTGGCTTGGGCTCCTGCCGATCGTGGGTTCAGTTGGATATTTTGCAAACGAAGCCGGACATTCTGTCTTCATACCTCTTTTCCGGGCTGGGACGGCTGATATCAACACTACTTTGGCTCTAAGTATCGCGATTGTAGTCGCTTCAAATGTTTTTGGAATCATTGCCATCGGCGCTTGGAAAATTTTCAATAAGTATGTTAATATCAAGGCACTCGGAGGGATCGCGACTAAATTCCGAAAAGACAAAAATGTTTTGATTGTTGCGCCTATTACGTTTTTCGTCGGTATTTTGGAACTTATCGGGGAAATGGCAAAAGTTGCCTCGCTTTCTTTCCGACTTTTCGGTAATGTTTTTGCTGGAGAGGTGTTGCTGGCTTCGATGGGCGCAATCTTTCTCTATCTTCTGCCGACGCCGTTCCTTTTCTTAGAGGTATTTATCGGTCTGATCCAGGCGCTCATCTTTTCTCTTCTGGCGGCGGTTTATTTCACCATCGCGGCGCAAGATCACGAGGAGCATGGGGAAGAGGATCATGAAAAAAGATTGGCGCATGTATAAAATTATTATTAGTTAGTCGAAAAATTATTAATTATTATTAGTTTAATTAGAAAATTTATGGAAAACGAAGCAGTTAGTGCAGTTGTAAATTTAGCGCCACTTGCAAAGTCTCTAGCGATAGGGCTTTCAGCTATTGGAGCGGGTCTGGGTATTGGTTTGATCGGAGCGAGAGCGATGGAAGCGATCGGTCGCAATCCAGAAGCGACAGGTAAAGTGTTGGTTCCGATGCTGATCGCATCAGCGTTCGCAGAAGCAGTGGCTATTTATGGTTTAGTTATCGCGTTTTCAATAAAATAAATAGTTTTCAATTCAAAAAAATTAAAAACGTTTATTTTATAAGAAAAATTTATGCAGGAATTTATCGATACATTTCACATAGATTGGAAGTTGATGATTGCCCAATTGATAAATTTTGGGATTGTGTTTTTGGTTTTCTATCTTTTGGCCGCCAAGCCCTTGCGCAAATTGATGCAAGACAGGGGAGATTTGATTTCAAAAGGAGTAGATGATGCTAAGAAGAATGATGCGATGTTAAAGGCAACCAAGGCAGAATATGACGAAATGCTTGTAAAGGCGCGCGTCGAATCAAATAAGATTTTTCAAGAAGGCCAGAAAGATTTAGAGCAATTAAAGGCAGAAACTATGGAAAAGATAAAAAAAGACACAGATGAATGGCAAAAGAATAGAATTAAGCAAATAGAGATTGATAAGAACATTATTGTAGAGTCGGTCAAAGAGGATATTGTATCTTTGGCCACTTTGGCGGCCAATAAAATAATGGACGAGAAGAACAAATAAAATTATGTCAAAAGTTTCCCCAAAAAATATAGCCGAAGCGATCTATGAAGCAACAGAAGGTAAATCAGGAGCGTCGCTTGCTCCTGCCATCAAAAACTCTGTGCAAATTTTACACAGCAAAAGGATGTTGGGAAAATCAGAAGAAGTTCTGAAAGAATTACAAAATATTTTTGACAAAAAAACGGGTACGATCAGAGCGAAAATCACCACTGGGAGAGACTTGGGAACCGAGGAAAGAAAAAGAATCGAAAGTGAAATCAAGGAAAATTATAAGGGCAAGTCGGTGGTGAGTGAATTTTTTAAAAAAGAAGAATTGTTGGGCGGAGTGCGGATCGAAGTCGGCGATGAAGTGCGAGATTCGTCATACAAAAACCAATTGGAGAAATTAAAAAATTTTTTAATGCAAGAAAAGTAAAAATACTTGTCCCGTACTAAATTTTCGATTACGGGATATAATGATAAAGATTATTAATTAAAATTTTAGTACTGGGATGTCAAATCATATAGTAGAAAATTTAAGAAAAGAGATAGAAGCTTTTAAAATAGAAGTCAAGACCGAAAAGGTGGGCAAGGTTTTAGAGGTTTTCGACGGTATTGCGAAAGTTTCCGGACTTTCTGATATTAAATCTTCAGAAATGGTGACTTTTCCTGCTGGCGAGGTGGGCGTAGCGCTCAATCTAGAAGAAGACGCAGTCGGAATAATTATTCTTGGCGATTTTTCTAAAATAAAAGAAGGCGATGAAGTCAAAGCGACCGGCAGAATATTGGAAATACCAGTTTCCGATGGTATTTTGGGACGCGTGGTCAATGCTGTCGGCACTCCAATTGATGGAAAGGGAACTATCAAGGCTGGCAAGACCTATCCGATTGAAAAAGTGGCTCCTGGTGTCGTTACTCGTCAAAGTGTGGATCAGCCCGTGGCGACGGGCATCAAAGCGATTGATGCTATTATTCCCGTCGGTCGTGGTCAACGCGAACTCATTATTGGAGATCGTCAAACTGGGAAGACAGCTCTCGCTATCGATGCTATTTTAAATCAAAAAGGTCAAAATATGATTTGTGTTTATGTTTCTATTGGACAAAAAGATTCTAAGTTGCGTAAATTACAGGCAAGACTCGAAGCAGGTAATAGCATGGATTACACAGTGATCGTTTCTGCTGGAGCATCTGAAGCCGCAGCCATGTCCTACATTGCTCCATATGCTGGTGTTTCGATAGCGGAATATTTTATGGATCAAGGCAAAGACGTATTAATTATCTATGATGATCTTTCAAAGCATGCTGTGGCTTATCGCGAGATCTCGCTCCTTTTGCGCCGTCCACCGGGCCGCGAGGCGTATCCCGGAGATGTTTTCTATTTGCACTCAAGGTTGCTCGAGCGAGCTTGCCGAAGAAATGCAAAATATGGCGGGGGATCCATCACCGCATTTCCAATTATTGAGACTCAAGCAGGGGATATTTCTGCTTACATTCCGACGAATGTGATTTCTATTACCGATGGACAAATTTTCCTCGAGACAGATCTTTTTTATAAAGGAATTCGGCCAGCCGTAAATGTAGGTAGTTCGGTGTCTCGAGTGGGTTCCTCCGCGCAGATCAAAGCGATGAAAAAAGTTGCGGGAACATTAAAACTCGACCTTGCGCAATTTCGTGAACTTGAAGCCTTCTCTCAATTTGGCTCGGATCTCGATGAATCTACTAAGCGCCAGCTAGAACGCGGTAAAAGATCTGTTGAAGTTCTAAAACAGCTCCAATACGCTCCAGTCAAAACAGAGCATCAAGTGGTTACTTTCTATGCCTTAACCAAAGGTTTTATGGACGATGTGCCAGTAGAGAAAATAAAAGAATTTGAAGCCGGATTAATAGAATATAGCGAACGAAACGCTAAAACTTTTTATAAAGAAGTTATGGAAACAAAAATGTGGACAGATAAAGGCGAAGAGCAACTTAAAAAAGCGATTGGGGATTTCAAGGCAAGTTTTCAAAAATAATTTATGGCCGGAACAAAAGAAATTAAAAGAAGAATAAAGAGTGTGAAAAACACGAAGAAGATCACCAAGGCGATGGAGCTGGTGGCGGCGAGCAAAATGAAACGTGCTGTTTCATCTACGCTCGCTTCACGTTTATATGCGGAATATTCCTGGGAGATTTTGACTTCAATCGCGCAAAATGTAGAAGAGCTAGACCACCCACTTTTCACAGAAAGAAAGAATGTAGACGTCGGACGTCTACAAAAGGTTTTAATTATTTTGATTACATCCAACAGAGGTCTTTGTGGAGCTTATAATGCGCAGGTCATCAAAAAAACAATTTCATTATTAAAAAACAAAGATGTGAGTATTGATGCTGTAACAATAGGTAAAAAAGGGGATGTGGCAATGCGCAGATTGGGTGTAGATGTCATCGCCTCTTTTACAGATTTAAGCGATAAAATTTCTTTGTCCGAGATTGTTCCCATTGCCAAGCTCGCTATAGATGAATACATTTCAGAAAAATATGATAAAGTTCTGGTGGCGTATACGGATTTCATTTCAGCTCTTACCCAAAGAGCAAATATTAAACAAATACTGCCAGTGAGTAAAGCGGATTTGAAAGAAGTGATTGAATCATTAGAACAAATCAAACATCACGAAGGAAAAGAAATGGATAATAAAAAGATTGATTATTTATTTGAAGGAGATAAAGTAAAATTGATCAGTTCGCTCGCAGAGAAGTTGACTAGGATGCAAATATATCAGATGCTTTTAGAATCAAATGCCAGTGAGCAGTCCAGTCGAATGGTCGCGATGAAAAATGCCAGTGATGCTTCGGGAGAAATGATTGATGATTTGACTTTGATGTTCAATAAAGCGAGACAGGCGAATATTACCAGAGAAATTTCCGAGATCAGTGCCGGAATGGCATCCGTAAGCTGACGCTTACGGAATATTTAAATATTTAAAAATTTAAATAAAAAATTATCAATAAATTATAAAAATTATGCAACAAGGTACAATCAAAAAAATAATCGGGCCGGTCGTGGATGTTGATTTTGGCGAAAGCTTGCCGGATATTTTTTCTGCATTATCGGTTATGAATGGCCAGGGAGACAAACAGAAGAAAATAATTCTTGAGACAGAACAGCATTTAGGCGGTGGCGTAGTGCGAGCGATTGCCATGGATACGACAGACGGTCTTTCTCGCGGAATGGAAGTAATAAATACCGGCGCGCCTATCTCTGTGCCGGTGGGCACTCCGACTCTCGGAAGAATTTTTAACGTTTTGGGCGAGGCAATTGATGACTTGTCCGCAGTAGCAGAAGCGAAGGCGGGTGGAAAAGTTAATCGATTACCAATTCATCGCAAAGCTCCTGAATATTTAAAACAAGCAACCAAGGTTGAGATTTTGGAAACTGGCATCAAAGTTATCGATCTCATTTGTCCGGTATTAAAAGGAGGAAAGGTGGGACTCTTTGGGGGCGCAGGTGTGGGCAAGACTGTCGTCATTCAAGAATTAATTCATAATATTGCATCAAATCACGGAGGATATTCTGTTTTTGCGGGAGTCGGCGAGCGTACTCGTGAAGGTAATGATCTCTATCACGAAATGAAAGAGTCTGGTGTGTTGCCAAAAGTTGCCATGGTCTTTGGACAAATGAATGAACCGCCGGGTGCTCGTATGCGTGTGGCGCTCTCTGGTCTGACGATGGCTGAACATTTTCGTGATGCTGAAGGTAAAGATGTTCTATTTTTTATCGATAACATTTTTCGATTCACCCAAGCAGGTTCTGAAGTGTCTGCGCTTCTCGGACGTATTCCTTCGGCGGTTGGTTACCAGCCGACTCTCGCAACCGAGATGGGAAATATGCAGGAGAGAATTACTTCTACAGATAAAGGTTCTGTCACTTCTGTGCAAGCGGTGTATGTGCCGGCAGATGACTTGACGGATCCAGCTCCAGCGACAACCTTTGCGCACTTGGACTCGACTGTGGTGCTCAATCGTTCACTTTCGGAGATCGGTATTTACCCGGCCGTTGATCCGCTTGATTCTTCTTCGACTATTCTCGATCCGAATATTGTGGGACAGGAACATTACAATGTTTCTCGCGAAGTTCAACGTGTGCTCCAGCGTTATAAAGATTTGCAAGATATTATTGCAATCTTGGGTATGGAAGAATTATCCGAAGCTGATAAAGAGCTCGTGGGCAGGGCGCGAAAAATTCAGAAATTCCTATCCCAGCCATTTTTCGTGGCTGAAGTTTTCACTGGGACAAAAGGACAATACGTTCCACTTACTGAGACTATCCGTTCATTCAAAGAAATTCTGGAAGGCAAGCACGACGATAAGGCAGAAAGTGAGTTTTATATGAAAGGCGCACTTTAGTAGTTGAAAGTCGAAAGTTCTTAAAGTTCATAAAGTAAAAATTTCTTAAACTTTATAACTTTATAACTTTATAACTTTATGAACTCATCTATGAAGCAACTAAAACTTAAAATTATCACCCCCGAACGCCTTGTCTTAGAAGATATGGTGGATCAAGTTACTATGCCCACGACAGAAGGCGAGATTACCGTTTTGCCGGATCATATTCCTCTGATTGTCGGTCTTGCGTCGGGAGATGTAATTGCAGATGTAAATGGCGAGCATGTACCGATGGCTGTCGTTGGAGGTTTTGTGGAAGTGAAAAAGGGCGAGAATGGGATGACAGAGGTGGCTGTGCTAGCTGATTTTGCCGAGCATGTGTCTGAACTCTCTGATGATAAGATAGAAAAAGCAAAAGCGCGCGCCGAGGAATTGAGAAAACAAATGCCTGCCCGCAATGCTACAGGCATAGCTGTTGCAGGCGGGGAAAACAAAGACCATGTAGACTTTGAACATTTTGAAGCCGAATTAGAACGTTCACTCACCCGAGTAAAAATTTCTGATAAATGGAGAACTAGGAAATATAGGAAATAGAATTTATGGTATAATTAAGAATATGAAAAACTTACAAAAAGGTTTTATTTCACAAATAATTTTAGTAGTAATTGCTTTGTTGATAATAGGAGGAGGTGTCTATGTGTATACAAATAAAAAATCTAATAAGGAAAACGTGAATATTGTAGAGTCTGCGGCCACAGACCAAACTCGTAAAGATGATTCAGGAGTTAAAACTTCAGTAAGTATTTCAGAAAAAGTAATCATCGGTAAACAAAATGAGAATCGCTTAAATTGGGAAAGGTTAGAGTTGGGCAGTCTAAAAGTTAATATTGAAAAATCTGATATACCTCAAGAATATTTTCTTCCTGGAATTTTTATTTGTATACCTAATGAAGACAGACCGATTTATTTAATTTATGAGGTAAATGATAAAATACTCGGAGCTGGCGGAGGAATTATCCCAGCCCCTTCAGGAGAAAAAAGAGAATATGTATATGATATAGTGTTACCTTCTTCTGATTTGTATATAAAAGAATTTTCACAATATATTAATAGTACTTATGGTAAAAATTATAATTGGGTAGATTATTCTCAAAAAGGATTTGATATTGGTAATTTTAAATTACCTCTTTCAATGAATATTTATTCTCAAACTAAACAATTACCAGATGCTGTTCATTGTAATAACGTTGATTCTTCAATTCCAAAAATACTTCAAGTTATAATGAAAGCATCATAGAAATGTTTAAATTTTATGTGGTGGCGACGCCGATAGGAAATATGGGGGGATATAACTCTAAGGGCGATTGAGACGTTGAAGAATGCGGATTTAATTTTATGCGAAGACACTCGGGAGACTAAAAAAATTTTGGATAAATGGCGAACGAAAAAATACAGAAAATAAAATTTATTTTCTAACTTGATTTTCATTCTTTTTAATATAGTATTATTTCGAATGCTGTTCAGCCCCCAAGGAGGGCTTTTGTCATAACGTCGGTCAAAAGAAAAGGGTAAACAATGCTAACACAAGAACTAAGATCGGAGCTTCAACAAGTTCCGACGCTCATCGTTGGTAGGAGTCAAAAGGCGGGAGAAATGCGTGAACTTGCTCAGCGACTCGGAAAGACAGGTCACACTGTCCTGATCCAGGGCGAAACTGGGACAGGAAAAGAAATCGCCGCAAAAGAAATTCACAACAATGGAAGGCAAAACCGCCCATTTGTTCCAGTGAATTGCTCTGCGATCACTTCCACTCTCTTTGAGAGCGAAATGTTTGGCCACAGAGAAGGTTCGTTCACGGATGCTTACGAGGACAGGAAAGGTTTCTTCGAATCAGTCGAAGATGGCACCATCTTGCTTGACGAAGTGGGGACACTGCCCCTTGATTTTCAAGTGAAACTTCTGCGCATCTTGGAAGATGGGATGTTCAGCCCAGTTGGCGATCGACGCAAGATTCAGATGAAAGCAAGAGTTATTGCTTCGACTAACACCGATTTGAAGCAAGCAGTGACTGATGGCAAGTTCCGCTCGGATCTCTTCTATCGTCTAAACGTGATTCCCTTGAACGTTCCGTCTTTACGGGATCGTCTCGAAGATGTACCCGTTCTAATCGAATACTTTCTCAGCCAAGAGAAAGACGAGATTGGCATGTCTACTCGTGGTGCTCTGATGCGAGAGTATCACGGTTACAATTGGCCGGGGAATGTTCGTGAACTCAAGAACGCTGTAGCGCGTATGGCGTTTTTTGCTGAAAGGGACGAGACTGTTCAGTCAGACCACGTTCAGCCATACATGAAGAGCATGTTTGTCGGTGGGGAGCAAGAAGATGTGAGTTTTGCCACTCAAGTCGAATCTGAGATCCACACTTGCTATAAGGCAGAGGGAAAGTTCTTCAACTTTACTGAGTTGCACAAGGATTATCTACGTAAAGTTCTCAGGGAAACGAGAGGTTGCGCCATGGAAGCCGCTTCTATTGTAGGTGTGAGTGAAGCAACCCTCTATAGATGGATTCGGCAGTTTCACATCAACAGATGTGAATGAAGGTATGCTCGTCACTATCCGAGCAGAAAGGAGAAAATCAAAAAACCGGCAGTTGCACCCTCGAGGTGGGCTGTCGGCTTTTAATTTCAACTTGACTATTTTAATGTCCCAGCGGATACTGAATTTATGGCAAAATTTTATGTGGTGGCGACGCCGATCGGAAATATGGGGGACATAACTCTGCGAGCGATCGAGACGTTGAAAAGCGTGGATTTGATATTATGCGAAGATACCCGAGAAACTAAAAAGATTTTACAGAAATATAATATTAATACTGCAACGATGAGTTACCCATCCGACGATGTCGTCGGAAAAAACTCCAGACAAAGCAATAAATTTAGTAAAATTTTTGAATTATTAGAAGAGGGGAAAAATCTGGCTCTGGTTTCTGACGCCGGCACGCCGGGCATTTCTGATCCAGGCGCGATGCTTGTTTCAAAAATAAAAGAAAAATTTAACTGCGTTAGGCAAGACCTAACGCAAGAAGTACAGGTGATTCCAATTCCGGGTCCCTCGGCTGTAATAACAGCATTATCAGCTTCAGGCTTGCCGATTCACGAATTTACTTTTTTAGGATTTCTTCCGCATAAAAAGGGTAGGGAAACTTTATTTAAAGAAATTGCCGGCGCAAAACGTACGATGGTATTTTACGAATCTCCGCACAGGATTTTAAAAACCCTAGAATCACTTGTGAAATTTTGTTCCGTAGAAAATCCGAAAAAAGTTTGCATTGCGCGCGAGCTGACAAAAATTTATGAAGAATTTAAAACTGGTTCACCGGCGGAAGTTTTACAGTATTTAATTGAAAATCCAGAAAAACAAAGAGGGGAGTTTACGGTGATAGTTTCTTAAATTTTAGAGAAAAAAAATCTAGGAGCGACTCGTGAACGAGTGCTCCTAGGGTGACGACCTTCGATTACGATTACTTTTCTTCGAGGTCGTTGGGGATGTGTTGGTGGTGTTTTTGTTTCAGACGATGAATCACTCGCAACTCTTCTTCACGAGCGCTTATTTCGTTTTCTTGTCCAGCGACCACCTGCTCAATGTTGGGTCGAGAATTCGCTTCTGACCCAGCCTTTGATGGAAAGAACCACATATTACCTCCTTTTAGGTTAATGGGTTGTCTACTCTTCATTAAAGAATATAAACAATATCAAAAAAATTTGCAACAACTCATCTCAATTTGTGTTTCAAGCAAGTAATAATAGACCAATCGAAGCCGCCTTTTTCTGCCAAGTATTTCATTTTATCTAAAGCCCAAATAGAGTCGTCTAAAACCTCATTGCACGCTAGGTACAATTTTTTTGCTTCGCTGGCGAGCTTTCTGTATTCATATCTGCCCGTATAAAAATCTTTCGGCATTTTTTCCCAGCCGTTCATTTTGTAGTAACAATTCACAATTTCATGAACTGGGTTTACAGCTTGTTTGTGTTTTTTTAGGTTTGCTAGATACCCCGCAAACGGATTTTTTAGATCATCTCCCACACTTTGATTTTATCACAAAAATAATATATATTGGCCAGATGGGTATTTTTACTAAAAAACTGGGTATAGATCTAGGAACGGCCAATACTCTCGTATTCTTGCCTGGTAAAGGAATCATCTTGAACGAACCTTCAGTGGTAGCGGTTTCTGAGCAGGATAACAAGATTCTAGCGATTGGCTTTGAAGCCAAAGACATGATCGGTAAAACTCCAGAATCTATCATCACTTATTGTCCAATGAAAGACGGCGTGATCGCGGATTATCGGGTAACCGAAGCAATGCTGCGTTATTTTATAAATAAAGCGATGGGGCGTTTTAATTTTTTTAAGCCGGATGTGATGGTCTCCGTGCCAGCCGGTGTCACCAGCACAGAGAGGCGAGCGGTGATAGAAGCAGCCATTCGCGCTGGCGCTAAAAATGCTTATGTGGTGAAGGAACCCATCTTGGCCGCGATCGGCGCTGGCATTCCTATTTATGAATCGAGGGGGCATATGGTGGTGGATATCGGTGGGGGCACGACGGACGTGGCGGTCATATCTCTTGGCGGGATTGTTTCTTCTACCTCGGTCAAATGCGCTGGAAATAAAATAGATCAGGCTATCGCGGACTACATCAAAAAAACTTTCAATCTAGCGATCGGCGACAGGACAGCCGAAGAAGTGAAAATAAAGATCGGCGCGGCGGTGCAGTTGGAAGAAGAACTCTCGGTGACGATCAAAGGCCGGGATTTTATTCAAGGATTGCCTCGGTCTGCGAGAGTGGGAACCAATGAAATAGTCAAAGCGATAGACGGGGAATTAAAACAAATAATCAAAGCGATCAAAGATGTTTTGCAGGAAACTCCTCCAGAGCTAGCTTCAGACATCATCGATCAGGGCATCATTATGACCGGCGGGTCATCTCTCTTGCGGAATTTTACTGATTTAGTTTATCGCAAGACCGGTGTCAAGGCGGCTCTGGCCGAAGATCCGCTTTTTTGCGTGGTCAAGGGCACGGGCATCGCGCTGGAGCATTTGGATGTGTACAAGAAGACGGTTTTAAGTAAAAAGTAATATCTTGAAAATAAAATAGTTCTTAAGAAAAGCCTTGCGCAGGAGATTAGAAAATAAAAGCGGTACTCCGATTATTATTTTCTTGATCGACGAGCAGTTCGCTGGCAAAGCTTTGCCAGACAGATTGCTTTTTGAGAGAAGCTATTTTATTTGCAAGATATTTTGATAAAATGAAAATAAAAGAACATTTAGATAAAAAAAATTTGCATCATGCTTATCTCATTGAGGGGGATAGGGGCAAAATCGTGCCTGAGATTTTAGAATTCTGCGAGGATTTAGGGTTAAAAACTTCCGGTAATCCGGATTTTTGTCATATTGTCGTTGATAATTTTAAAATAGATGAAGCATTAAATTTACGCTCGATGGGAAGTGAAAAAAGTTTTTCCCTGAATAAAAAAATATTTCTTGTTTGTTCCAATAGTTTTACTTTGGACGCGCAAGGGACTCTGCTAAAAATGTTTGAAGAGCCAAAAGAAAATGTACATTTTTTCTTGGTTACGCCGGATGCAAATTCACTTCTGAAAACCCTTGTTTCTAGATTTTATTTTATCTCCACGCGGAAAGACCTCGCATCCGATCTCGAAAATGCCGAGAAATTTATAAAAATGTCTTTGCCAAAGAGGATTGATTTTCTGAAAGAATTATTACCTCCCAAAAAAGAAGAGAATGACGAAGAAGCAAGTGAAGTAAGTACAGAATCCAACAGCTCTAAAGCTCTAAAATTTCTAAATTCGCTGGAATCTGTCTTACACCAACAACTTATGTCAAAGCCCGCCTTTGACATGGGTTGTTTTGAGCATTTTTTCAAGGTACGTGAATTTCTCCGCATGCCCGGCAGTTCCGCGAAAACGTTGATGGAATCTGTGGCGATGATCACACCTGTGCTATAATAGAATTATGCAATACAACTTTTCAAATTTTAAAATAGAACTCAAAAAGGTGGGGGATTTTTTAGGGAATGAATACAGTCAATTAAATATCGGACGAGCGTCGCCGATGGTTTTAGACGGGGTGGCCGTGGAATCATACGGTTCGCGCGTTCCGTTAAAAAATGTGGCTTCTGTTTCTATCGAAGATCCAAGAACTCTGCGGGTAGCGCCCTGGGATAAGGGCCAAATCAAAGATATAGAAAAAGCAATCCAATCCTCAAATTTAGGATTGTCGGTGGCGACTGATGACCTGGGCATCAGAGTTATCTTTCCCCAATTAACTACTGAAAGCAGGCAATCTCTCGTAAAAGTTCTAAAAGAAAAATTAGAAGAACAAAGAATCACAATACGTCGAGAACGCGAACGTATCTGGGAAGATGTGCAAGAGAAAGAAAAAGAAGCGAAGCTGACCGAAGATGAAAAGTTTAGAGCTAAAGACGAATTGCAAAAGATTATTGATGAAGCAAATAAAAATTTAGAAGCAACTTTTGAGAAAAAGCAAAAGGAAGTGATGGGATAGTCGGCTAGCTTGTAGCTTGTAGGGGTTAGCTTTTAGAAAATTCATGTCAATTATTATATTTTTCATTATATTGTTAGTGCTTGTGCTTGTCCATGAGTTTGGACATTTTTTTACTGCGAAGAAGTTTGGCATTCGGGTGGATGAATTTGGCTTTGGTTTTCCACCGAAACTTTTCGGAATTAAAAAAGGGGAGACGGAATACAGCATCAATGCTTTGCCGTTTGGAGGATTTGTAAAAATATTTGGTGAGAATCCTGATGATGAAAATACAAATGGTCCTGATAGGGAGAGAAGTTTTGTCCATAAAGCAAAATGGAAACAAGCGATCGTCCTGGTCGCTGGAGTATGCGCCAATTTTTTGCTAGCTTGGCTTTTGTTTTCTATTGGGTTTATGTCTGGGTTCCCGACCTCAGTGGGTAGCGAGCCCATGAGTTCCAAGCTGACTGATGTAAACTTAACAGTTGTTTCTGTTATGGTGGAATCTCCGGCTTACATAGCAGGACTTAAATCAGGGGATAAAATAGTAACTCTCTCAAGTGGTGCTGACTATGTTGTAGATCTAAATCCTGATACCCTTAAATCATTTGTACTGTCCCATAGTGATAAAAAAATTAACCTTGGATATATACGCGGCAAAGATAAAGTTTTTCATTCTGCTGTCATTACCCCAGTTGTACCCAAGGGGAATGCTGAGCCTATGGTCGGTATATCTATGGACATGATTGGCATAGCCAAATTGCCCGTTTTTTCAGCTTTCAAAGAGGGAATGTCTCTAACCATCTCTGTGGCCAAAGGCACTGTTGTGGGCCTTTATACGCTTATTTCAGAGGGTTTACAGGGCAAAGGTAGCCTCGCCTCGATAACTGGGCCGGTGGGTATGGTGAGTATCGTGGGAGATGCATATCAATTTGGCTTTGTTTATCTTTTATCTTTTGCCGCGCTTATCTCCGTGAATCTCGCAATCATAAATCTCCTGCCATTTCCCGCCCTTGACGGCGGACGGCTTTTCTTTCTTTTGATTGAAAAAATAAAAGGTTCGCGAATTAATCCCAAATTTACTAACACAGCCAACATGATTGGTTTTAGTATTTTGATACTTTTGATGGTTGTCGTCACTTTTCATGATGTGATAAAACTTTTTTAAATTATGAAGCAAACAAAATTCATTCACGAAATTCGCGCGGTTAAGACTAAAAAAGAACTTTCAAATATAATCAGAGCGCAAAGGATAAGTGAGCAGGTCTTGCGAGATGTTTTGAAAATTCTCAAAACGGGTATTAGTGAAATAGAAGTTGCCAATTTTATTAAAAAAACATATATCAGCCATGGCGTAAATGTGTTATCTTTTCCGCCGATTGTTGCCTTTGGTAAAAATACTGCCAATATTCATCATACTCCCGGCAAATCCAAATTAAAAAAAGGCGATCTTATCATGTTCGATTTTGGTTGCACCATTAATCATTATTGTTCTGATATGACTCGTAGTTATTTTTGGGGCCAACCGACTCAAAGACAAAAGAAGATTTATGAGAGCGTTTTCCGCGCGATGAATTTAGCTATGAATAAAATTAAAAAAGGAGAACGAAGGGCAAAGATGATAGATAAAGCGGCGCGAGATTTTTTAAATAAAAAATACGGCAAAAAGAATTTTCAGCACGGGCTCGGACATGGAGTCGGTACGGTGATTCACGAGTGGCCGAATTTCAAGCCAAAAAGTGAAGATATTTTGCCTGCCGGATGTGTGATGACCATCGAACCCGGACTTTATTTTCAAGGTTTTGGGGGAGTGAGAATAGAAGATATGATTCTCATAACCAAGAATGGCTGTACGAATTTAACCAATTTTCCTAAAGATTTAAAGAGTGCTATACTAGGCACCATATGAAGAAAAAGTTGAAAATAGGGGTGCTTTTTGGGGGCAAGTCGGCGGAACACGAGGTCTCGCTGAAGTCTGCAAAAAATGTCATAAATGGGCTAGATAAAACAAAATATCAAATAACTTCAATAAAGATCAACAAGGATGGTAAATTTGATTTCAATAAAATAAAGAATTTTGATGTGATTTTTCCGGTAATGCATGGACCGTTCGGCGAAGACGGTAGTATGCAAGGTCTTCTGAAACTTGCCGGCGTGCCGTTTGTTGGCCCGGGCGTTCTCGGCAGCGCGGCTGGTATGGATAAAGATGTGACGAAGAGACTTTTACGAGATGCTGGTATCCCCATCGGTAAATTTCTCACTTTTAGAGCGGGTGAAAAAATAAATTTTAATAAAATAAAACAAGAGCTTGGTTTGCCCATGTTTATCAAACCGGCAAATATGGGTTCATCTGTTGGAGTCAGTAAAGTACGAAATGAAAATGAATTTAAAAAAGCAATCAGAGATGCTTTTCTTTACGATATAAAAATAATTATAGAAGAGTTTATTGATGGCCGTGAAATCGAATGCGCGATACTCGGCAACGACACGCCGATGGCTTCTATTCCCGGAGAAATTATTGCCAATCAAGAATTTTATTCTTATAATGCAAAATATATTGATGCGGGGTCTATCGCTGTCATTCCTGCCGAGATCGATAAAAGTACGACAAAAAAGATTCAAACATTGGCGATCCGCACTTTCCAAGCTTTAAATTGCGAAGGGATGAGTCGGGTAGATGTGTTTCTTACTAAGAAAGGAAATGTGTTTGTGAATGAAATAAATACAATTCCCGGGTTTACAGATATCAGCATGTATCCAAAGCTTTGGGAGGCGAGTGGTATTCCAGTATCAAAACTTTTAGATAGGTTGATCGAGCTTGCCTTGGAGCGATTTGCTAAAGAAAAAAAATTAAAAACTTCTGTAAATTAAATTTCAGTAAATCATAAAGTATGAATAAATTACAAAGAAAGGGACTCCGAACTTGGATTGAAATTGATCGAAAAGCTATCGCGCACAATCTTTCGGTTTTTCAATCGCTAATCAATAAAAAAACAAAACTCATGGCGGTAATAAAGTCCAACGCTTACGGCCATAGCCTTATTGATTTTGCCAGAGAAATATCCAAGTCTGGTGTTGATTTCTTCGGGGTAGATTCTATAGTTGAGGGTTTAGCTTTGCGAAAAGAGGGAATTAAAACGCCCATCTTGGTCTTGGGCTACACTCTCCCGGAGATGGTCGCCCTAGCCGCGGACAATAATATCTCTCTATCCGTATCAACTTTTGAATCACTCGAATATGTCGTCGCCAATCAAAAACATTTTACCAAGTCTTTAAATATTCATATCAAAGTAGATACGGGCATGCATCGTCAAGGATTTTTAATGGAAGATCGTAAAAAAGTTTTGAAAATTATTGATTCGCATAAAAACTATAATTTTAATGTTGCAGGAATATTTACTCATTTTGCTTCGGCGAAAAATCCCGCTTTTCCTAAAGACACAGAAATGCAAATGCAAGATTTTAAATTATGGGTCGCGGATTTTAAAAGAAAAGGCCTTAATCCGATCGCTCACGCGGCAGCCACTGCGGGTACTATGCTTTTTCCGGATTCTCACTTCGATATGGTGCGCGTAGGCATCGGGCTTTACGGGCTCTGGCCGGCGAGAGAAGTCAAAGCCGCTCTCCAAGATAAAATTTCTCTGAAGCCAGTGCTTGCATGGAAATCAATAATTACGGAAATTAAAAAACAACCCAAAGGCAGCAGGATCGGATATGATCTGACTGAATCTTTGCCAGATGCTGGCGTCGTGGCTATCGTGCCGGTAGGATATTGGCATGGTTATCCTCGCGCACTATCTTCACTGGGCAAGATGCTTGTAGACGGGAAGGAATGCAAAGTACTAGGCAGAATTTCCATGGATATGATTTGCATTGATGTCACCAAAATAAAAAATCTAGCTGTAGGAGATGAAGTGACAGTCATTGGCAAGGATAGCGATTCACCGTGCTCTATGGAAGGTATCAGCAATATCTTAGATTTGTCCTGGTATGAGACTGTAACTCGACTCAATCCCTTGATTAAGAGAATTTATTTATAACTGTGGTTTAAATGGGCTCAAATGTCTCGAGGTTGCTTTCTAGTGATTTTTAATATAATATCTAACCATGTCACAAGATAGACTTATAAAATTTGCTTGCGGAACCTGCAAACATGTAAATTACTGGTCCAGCAAAAACAAGAAACTCGTTACTAAAAAAATCGAGCTCAAAAAGTATTGCAAGTGGTGTCGTAAACAAACGAAACACAAGGAAACAAAAAAGTAGTTTATTAAAAAACTGCTCTATGTTAAAATACTAGTGAATTGTTGTTGTCTGTAAACCTTAAACCACAAATCTCAGGAGGCCCTTATGGTAATCGCTATCATTGTTTTTGCTGCGATACTTCTTGCCATTGTTCTATGGCACTGGGTTGCGGTATTGCGCGAAGGCAAATAATCTATATCGCCCCACAGCAGTTTGGTCTGCTGTGGGGCGCGTCTTTTTACATACAGCGCATTGCAAAAACCTTTCTGGAAAGGTATAAATAAAAGGTATCAAACCTTTTGATACGACGTCGACTCGGACATTGTGAATGAGAGTACTCGTTCACATGCTCCTCGCTAGTCGTAATAAAGCTACGGGTCCATAGTTTAGAGGTAGAATTTCCCTCTCCAAAAGGGAAGACCGAGGTTCGATTCCTCGTGGGCCCGCCTTCGGTTAAACTACTGGTGCTTCTTTTTCGAATGAGTGCAAGACAGCGCTCACGATTGCGAGCACTATACCGAAGACGAGCGCCCACCAGAAACTATCAACTGTAAATCCCGGCACAATACTTGCAGCCAACATAACGAGGAAGCCATTGATGACGAACACAAAGAGTCCGAGGGTTAAAATTGTAACTGGTAAAGTCAGCACCACAAGGAGCGGACGCAAGAAAGCATTTATAATTCCGAGAACCAATGCCAAGACGAGCGCCGCAACCAGCCCAGTCACATGAACTCCGGGCAAAACATAAGCCGATATTAATATAGCTACAGCCGCAACCAACCAATGAATTAAAATTTTCATAGTTATCTGATCTACTAATCTAATAATATTTTAATTATAACTTAATCTTCTATTTCTTGGCAAGGAAGTTTTCCACAACCATGTGATACAATACAAAAATGGCAAAAACAGCCAAAAACGTAGCTGAAATTATCGTAAATTGTCTGGAAAAACATGGTATCAAATATATTTTTGGCGTACCCGGGGAGGAAAATCTGACTTTTTTAGAGGCCGTTAAAAATTCTAAAATTACTTTCATCACCACTCGCACTGAACAGGGAGCGGCATTTATGGCCGCTACAGTTGGCCGGATGACAGGTAAAGTCGGTGTAGCGCTTTCTACTCTGGGCCCCGGGGCAACGAATCTAATGACAGGGGTGGCATATGCGGAGCTCGGAGGTTTTCCGCTTTTGGTTATTACCGGCCAGAAAGCAATTAAAAAGAATAAACAAGGGAAATTTCAGATTATTGATGTGGTGGGCATGATGAAGACAGTTACAAAATTTTCTAAGACGATTACTGCGGGCGATCAAGTGCCAAGCATGATGAGCGAAGCAATCAGTCTCGCCGAAACCGAACGCCCCGGCGCGGTGCATTTGGAACTGCCTGAAGATATTGCCGAAGAATCATGTGATGCTGTTCCGCTCGATCCAAAAAAAATTATTTATAATAAAGCAGATGATAAATCCATAAATCTAGCGCTGAATGAAATCCAAAAATCAAAACACCCGATCATTATTTTAGGCGGAGGATTAAATAGACAGACGAATAAAATTTTTTTACGCAAAGCAATTGATGCATTTTTAAAAAAGACAGGCATACCTTTTGTCTCGACGCAGATGGGAAAGGGAGCGGGGGATGAGACCTCTCAGCTATACATTGGCACGACGGCTCTATCGCAGGGTGAATATGTGCATCAAGCGCTTCGTCATGCGGATCTAATACTTATGATTGGGCATGATGTGATTGAAAAGCCCCCAATGATTTTAACGGCGCAAAAAATTATCCACATAAATTTCTTTTCTTCTATGGCTCCCGATGTTTATGTTCCGACACACGAAGTCATCGGAGATATTTCTCATACTCTTCTTATTTTAACTAAGAAACTATCTGCTCGAAGTGAATGGGATTTTGATTATTTTTTTAAGATGCGAGATATGTTGAAAAAAGATATCGCTACATTTTCACAGTCTCCTGATTTTCCACTTCGGCCGGAGAGAATTATTTCAGACATACAAAAAACATTACAGAAGGGTGACATTCTTGCCTTGGACAACGGCATGTACAAGCTATATTTTGCCCGCAATTTTATCTCAAGAGAATTCCACGGCATTATTCTGGACAACACTCTGGCGACCATGGGCGCGGGCTTGCCTGCTGGGATTTCGCTGAAAATTCTCTACCCTAATAAAAAAGTTTTAGTTGTCTCGGGGGATGGAGGAATCATGATGAGCGTCGCAGAATTAGAAACAGCTGTTCGATTAGGAATAAATCTAGTAGTATTGATTTTGGATGATTCGGGTTTTGGGATGATCCGCTGGAAACAAAAAGGAATGAATTTATCTTCATTCGGACTTTCTTTCAATAATCCAGATTTCATGACCCTTGCAAAAAGTTTCGGCGCAGTCGGGTATAAAGTTAAAAAAACGGAAGCCTTGCTTCCGTTTTTAGAAAAGGCGCTTAATTCTAAGGGTGTGCATATTATAGTTTGCCCTATCAATTACGAGGAGGCAAATGAATATTTAGGAAAAATAGTATAATGTAAAAATGCCAATTCAATCAAAAAATCCAGCAACTGAAGAAGTTTTAAAAAGTTTTAAAGAAATTTCAGATGATGAGCTTGAAAACAAACTTTCGCTGGGAGAGGAAGCTTTTAGGTCTTGGAAAAAAACTTCATTCAACGAACGAGCAACTTTGATGCGTAAATTAGCAGAATATCTTCGCAGTCATACTGAAGAATTTTCAAAATTACAGATGCTCGAGATGGGGAAAACAATGAAGTCTGGCCCAGTCGGAATCGAGAAATGCGCTTCTCTTTGTGATTATTATGTAGACAATGCAGAAACAATTTTAAAGAACGAAGTGTTAACTACAGACAAAAAAGAACAGTATGTCCAGTTTGATCCGCTGGGTGCGGTGCTCGCGATCATGCCATGGAATTTTCCGTTTTGGCAGGTTTATCGTTTTGCTGTGCCGGCTTTGATGGCTGGCAATGTCGGCCTGCTCAAACACGCATCAAACGTGCCCCAGTGCGCAGAAGCGATAGCAGAATCTTTCCGAGCTTGTGGGTTCCCCGAAGGCGTTTTTCAAAATTTACTTCTTTCTGCGTCTCGAGTCGAAGGTGTGATTCGAGATCCTAGAATTGCTGCAGTTACTTTGACTGGCAGTGAGAAGGCAGGTAGTGAGGTGGCACGCGTAGCTGGCGAAGAAATAAAAAAAGTGGTGCTGGAGCTGGGCGGCAGTGACCCTTTTATTGTTTTTGGCGATGCAGATATCAATCAGGCGGCTAAAATTGCCGTGCTCTCGAGACTTCAAGGCAATACTGGACAAAGCTGTATTTCTGCAAAACGTTTTATCGTCGAAGAAAATATCAAAGATAAATTTACTAAAATGGTGGTAGAAGAATTTTCAAAATTATCCGTCGGGGATCCGAGTAATAAAGAAACAGACATCGGACCTCTTGCCACAGAGCAAATTTTATCAGAAGTTCAAAAGCAAGTTGAAAAATCAGTATCGCTTGGCGCAAAAATCATCTATGGCGGACAGAGGAGGAGCGGGAAAGGATATTTTTATTTGCCGACAGTCATGACAGATATAAAAAAGGGCATGCCGGTTTATGATGAAGAAGTTTTTGGTCCAGTTCTGCCAATTATTTCTTTTAAAGATGAAACAGAAGCAATAAAAATCGCAAATGACACTAGATACGGTCTCGGCGCATCCATTTTTACTTCCGATATAAAAAAGGCTGAACGTATTGTTCCGCTCATTGAAGCAGGGAATGTGTGCGTGAATGATATGGTCAAATCTGACATACGCGCGCCCTTTGGGGGAATAAAAAAGTCCGGATACGGTAGAGAACTGGGCACTTATGGTATAAAAGAATTTGTTAATATAAAAAATGTTTGGTTTAACTAAAATATTTTTGATCTGAAAAAGGAAAACCAGCAGACTTTCTTGCAGAATATGCAGAAGTGATCTACTGGTTTATTGTGATTGTTTGGGTTTATTTAACCCCCGCTCCCAAATTGCTCATCGAAGACAATATCCGAGGTGGAGAAGTCTAGCTTTTTCAAAAATTCAGCTGACTCCCTGGCTCCGTGTTCGCGGTCCATCCCTCCGTCTTCCCATTCGACAGACAACGGGCCTGTGTATTTTATGTAATTCAGCGCACGGATGATGGACCTAAAGTCTACATTACCGTGACCTAGGCTCTTGAAATCCCATGCGCGAATGGGATTGTGGAATTCGGTGTGCCCACCAAATACGCCGGCCTCTGCTTTTTCTCTCCAGATCACATCTTTCATGTGTACGTGGAAGATGCGGTCGGCGAATTCGTAGATAAAACGAACGTAATCCACTCGCTGGTACCCGAGGTGGCTAGGATCATAATTGATTCCGAAACGACGATGTTTGCCGACAGCCGAGAGGGCTGTGCGGAAGCTGGCGATGTCAAATGCAATTTCGGTTGGGTGAACTTCCAAACCAAAGTTAACGTTGCATTCTTCACAAACATCAAGGATCGGGCCAAATCTTCTGGCGAAGTCATCGAAACCGTCCTTGATCATGCTTTTCGGTACCGGTGGAAAACTGTACATCAACGGCCAGATCTTTGAACCAGTGAATCCGTTGACTACGTTGACTCCGAATCGACGAGCTGCACGAATTGTCGCGATCATTTCCTCAGCCGCGCGCCGTCGGACGTTTTCAGGATGGCCATCATCCCAGACGTGTGCGGGGAGTATAGCTTTGTGACGCTCGTCGATGTTGTCGCAGATTGCCTGACCGACGAGATGAGCTGAAATTGCGTGACACTGCATGCCGCATAATTCCAATAACTTACGTTTTATTTGACAGTAAGCTTCATCAGCTTTTTGCACTTCGAAGTGGTCTCCCCAACAAGCAAGTTCTAGGCCATCATAGCCGAAATCTCTCGCGTTTAGGGCCATGTCTCGGAGTGGAAGGTCGGCCCATTGGCCGGTGAAAAGCGTCTTCGGACGCCCATTGATTCTCATAGTTGTTTTCCTTTTTTTTGATTGGTTTGTTGAGTTGTATTAGCCCATTTTCAATGTGCTAATTTTGATAATTTTTAACACATATTTACCATTTACGCAAGGGGTCTTAAAACCTGTTTATTTAGCACAACTTTTTGAATTTTCGATGCATCCAACCATTTAATTTCTTTATCTCTTTTGAACCAAGTCATCTGGCGTTTTGCATATTTTAAAGTTTCCTGAATTACTTTTTCTGGAGTGGGTTTATAATATTCAAAGCCCAATTCTTTTAACCTTTTATCTGAAATTCCAGCCTTTTTTAGTTTTTTAATTTCTTTTAACAAACCATCTTTAAACATTTTTTCTACTCTTTTTTCTATTTTCTTTTTTAATTTATCCGACGGTAAATATAAACCTATTTTTATAAATCTATACATAGGTTTAACCTCTGTAATTTTTGGGACTTTACCAAGAGCTTTCGCTATCTCAATCGCTCTGATTAATCTGACTTTATTTCTCGGATCTATATTTTTTGCTCTTTCTGGATCAAGTTTTTGCAGTTTTAGCATTAGTACGCGGTCGCTTACTAATGCTAAGCGTTTACGAAGGGCATGGTTCGGTGGGACTTCTGGAAAAACAATACCTCTTGTCACTGCATCAATATAAAATCCCGTGCCGCCGCAAATTATTGGGATTTTACCACGGGCAATTATTTCTTTTATTTTATTTTCTGCTAAGTTTTTATATTTAGCTACAGTGAATTTTCTTTTTGGATCTGCAACATCTAGTAAATAATGAGGGGTACCTTTCATTTCTTTTTCTGTAATTTTTCCGGTACCAATATCAAGACCCTTGTAAACTTGTCTTGAGTCAGCTGAGATTATTTCTCCATCTACTTTTCGGGCAATTTTTACCGCCAAAGCGCTTTTACCTGTAGCTGTTTGACCCAGAATTACGATAATCGGTTTAAACATTTAGATTCTTTTTATATCCGCTCCTAGATCAGTCAGTTTCGCGACAATATTTTCATAGCCCCGATCAATATGATTTTGCGGATCATTAATGATAGTTTTTCCCGGAGCCACTAATCCCGCCAAAAGCATATCAATGCCTGCACGGACGTCGTGAGAACTCATTTCTGCGGGCCGCAATTTGACGGGGCCATAAACAGATGCGCCGTAAGTTCCACCCGGGAGATATTCTGAATCATTGAAATTATAATATTCCGCTCCGTGATTTTTGGGATGAAAAAGGCTATATTTTATTCCCATTTTTTTTAACTCTTCCAGATATCTCCAACGGGTTTCGAAAATTCTCTCATGAATGATCGATTCGCCCTTTGCCATAGAAGCTAAGAGGAGTGTAATAAGTGGCTGCCAATCTGTTACAAATCCTGGATGCATTTCGGTGGTTATATTAGTTGGTTTTAATGGATAATTAATTTTTTTTATCCTAGCAACATTATTTTTGAAACTTATTTCCACGCCCATGTCACCAAGCGCGCTGGTAAATTTATTTAAAAGCGCAGGAACTGCGTTTTTCACAACTATATGTCCGCCTGTCATTACGGATAATACTAAGGCAGTAGCTGCTTCTAGACGATCAGGAATAGCAGTCGTCTCTACTCCATTTAGAAATGGTTTGACGCCTATGATCTCGATCGCTCTAGGTTCAATTCTTTTTATTTTTGCTCCCATCTCGTTTAGGCATTTGATTAGATTATCTACTTCTGGTTCTTCCGCGGCATTTTTTAAAATAATTTTTCCACTATTGAAAACGGAAGCCAGAATCAAATTTTCCGTGCCGCAATGGGTATTTTTTTCAAAAGTATAAACTGCTGATTTTGGCCGTCGAGGCATGAAAATTTCTAAACAATTATTGCCCCTTTTTATAATTTTGCCGCCCAGGGCTTCAATGCCGGCTAAATGTCTGTTGATCGGACGTTTGCCGATAGTCGCATCTCCTTTGGGAGGATAGATGACCACGTGTCCGGTACGCGCCAAGGTTGCTCCGATGAATATCACCGACTGGCGAGCTGACATGGATTCAAGGGGAATTTCTGAAGAATAAATATCGGCGCATTGTATGGCGACTGAATTTTTTTTAATAAACTGAATTGATGCGCCCAGAGATGTGAGCGCGTCCAGACTTCGGTAAGTGTCGGAAATCCTCGCGATATTATGAAAAACGCACTTCTTTTTAGTTAAAAGAGATGCGATCAACAATTTAGGCGCGGCGTTTTTCGCACCGGATACAGTGTAGGTACCCTTTAATTTTTTCCCTCCATGAATAATAAATTTGCTCATATATTTTTATTTTTCTGTGCCGGGAGAGAGAATCGAACTCTCATGATGTTGCCATCAATAGATTTTGAGTCTATCGCGTCTACCAATTCCGCCATCCCGGCAAGTTTTACACATTTACACTTTACTAAATTTTTATGTTAAAATCAATTCATGTCTAACTTGTATTCCAATTCAATTTTTTTGATCGATACCGATAAAATCAAACCAAACCCGTATCAGCCCCGGCGGGATTTCGACGAAGCTCGATTGCAGGATTTAGCGGATTCGATAAAGCAATACGGCGTGCTTCAACCGCTGACGGTTTCTCGCATTGAAAAAGAAAAAGATGGGGGCGGGTTAGTGACTGAATACGAGCTCATCGCTGGAGAACGCAGATTGCGTGCATCTATTTTGGCTGGGGTTTCCCAAGTGCCGGCGATCATTCGTATCGGAGATACGGCTATCATGAAGCTGGAGCTTGCTATTATTGAAAATTTACAGCGTGAAGATCTAAATGCAGTCGACCGCGCGAGGGCTTTTTTCCGACTGGCAAATGAATTTAAATTCACTCATAACGAGATCGCCAAAAAGATGGGCAGAAGCAGGGAATATGTTTCCAATTCTTTGCGCATTTTGACGTTGCCGGAAGAAATCACCAATGGACTCTCTGAAGGAAAAATCACCGAAGGCCATACTCGGCCGATATTGATGCTGGCCGATCATCCCCAAGAACAGCTCGTGCTTTTCAAAGAAATTGTTTATAAAAAAATCACTGTGCGTGAAGCAGAAAGGCTCGCCAGAAAGATAGCTTATGATCGCGTTCGCAAGAAAGAATTTATGCCAGACCCCGAAATAACCGAACTTGAAGAAGAATTCCAAGAAAAATTGGGCACTCGAGTACATATAGAGAAAAAGGAATTAGGCGGACAAATTAAGATTGATTATTTTTCTACTAAAGATTTGCGTGAGATTCTGGATTTGATCAATAGATCGAGTGTGGAGAAAAAACCGGAAGAAATGTTTTTAAAACATATTGCGGAGAATGATGCGTCTGGTAGCGCGCAGATGGAGCCTTCGAGTGCGGAAGCCCCTCTCGACGACAGATCGAAAGAAGAGGTCAAGCAAGACGACGCAGAACTTTACAACGTCTCAAATTTTAGCATTTAAGATTTTCTAGGAGCGCCCAAAAGATTTCAATTTCTTTAGAAAACTATTTTTTTCCAAGTATGATTTGATGTGCTTTCGAGCCATCGTTGTTTTGGCATATTCCAACCATTTGACCGAAGGATGAGCGTCTTTATTTTTGATTATTTCCACGATATCTCTGTTTTTTAATTTTGAAAAAATTTGGCTCATCTTGCCGTTGATTTTTGCGCCAGAAGTGTGATCTCCGATATCTGAATGTATAGCATAAGCGAAATCTATCGGGCTGGAATCCTCCGGCAAATCCACAATATCGCCCTCCGGGGTGAAAATAAAGATACGATCGTTAAAGAAGTCCATTTTTAGATTTTCGATAAACTTCTTGGATTCATTGGGATGATAGTTTAGACTTTTTAATTCTTCAATCCATTTAAATTTCAATTTATCATTATCCGACTTTTTACTGCCTTGTTCTTTGTAGGCGAAGTGGGCCGCGATTCCATAAGCCGCCTCGGCGTGCATTTCTTTTGTTCTTATTTGAATCTCAGCTGTCCCGCCGGAGCCAGTAAAAACAGTGGTATGAATAGATCTGTAGCCATTTGGTTTTGGTAATGCAATATAATCTTTAATTCTGCCGGGGAGGGGATTCCAGATCGAATGTATAACTCCCAGCACCCTGTAACATTCTTCGATACTTCCGACCACTACGCGCAGGGCGACCACGTCGAATACTTTGTCTATATCCATCTCACGTTTTAGGAGCTTTTTCCACAAGCTGTACTTATGTTTCATCCTGTAATTAATCTCAACGACTTCAATTTTATTTTTAGCCAATTCTTTCTCTAGTTTTTTCTGCACTTCAGATAAGTTTTTTTGGTACGACTCCTTTTTTTCTTTTATGATTTCTTCTATCTGCGCGTATTCTTTAGGATAAGCAAAAGGAAAAGCGGCATCTTCTATTTCACCTTTGAGTTTTCCCATTCCGAGGCGATTGGCCAGTGGCGCATAGACTTCGATCGATTCTATTGCAATTCGGCTTCTTTTATCCTGCCTTACATACTGGAGCGTGCGCAAATTATGCAGCCGATCAGCAAATTTGATGATGACCACGCGCAAGTCGTTTGCCATCGCGATAAAAAATTTCCGCAGGCTCTCTACATGCCGTTCATGTCCGCGATATTTTAAAGTTCCCAAGTTTGTGACGCCATTTACTAGGAAAAGCACTTCTCCGCCAAATTGTTCCTCTAATTCTTTTTCAGTTATTTTTGTATCTTCCAGAACATCATGCAAAAGTCCGCCGGCAATGGTCTGTACATCCATTCCCATGGAAGCTAAAATTTTTGCCGTCTCGAATGGATGGATAAAATACGGTTCTCCACTCATCCTTTTCTGGCCCTCGTGCGCGCTCTGCGAAAACCTGTAAGCTTTCGTGATGAGCTCCTCATCTTTTTTATTAACTTCTCCTATTAAATTTAGTAGTTCTTTAACGCTTGCCATAAGCGGATTATATCACTATTTCATTAACTTATGAGGATTATGCATTGGGCAAGCTTTATTACTGCATCTCTCCGGTATGGTTTTAGTGCCTTCCATCATCAGACTTCCGCATTCTTTACATATCGCGCCAGTAGGCTTTGCCTTGATTGCAAATTTACATTTTGGATAATTAGAACAAGAATAGAAAATACCGAATCGTCCGCGACGCTCGCTGATGTCTCCAGTCTTGCACGTGGGGCACAGTACGCCAGTTTTTTTCTTTGCTTCATCGGCGGCGTCTGATTTTATAAATTTACATTTTGGATAACGGGAACAGGAAATAAAGGTGCCAGTACCGTCACGTCTTTGTCTGATAACAAGCTTACCATCACCCCCTTTTCTTTCTTTCTGACCTTCTTTTTTGCCACATTCTGGACACATCTCACCAGTTTCTTCTGGACCTTTTAGTTCTGTGCCGTCTAGCATCAAGGCCCCATCACAATCTGGATATTTAGAGCAAGAATAAAATTTGCCTCCGCGAGAAAGTTTGATAATCATCGAACTGCCGCATTTGGGACATTTTATATTCTCTGGCGCATCGCCTAAGTTTGTGGCTTTTTCCAATTTTTCTTTTGATTTTACGTCTTTCAAAAAAGGTCCGTAGAAATCTCTGAGTGTCTTTTCATATTCGCGTTCGCCGCGGGAAATCTCGTCGAGCTCGTCTTCCATTTCTGCGGTGAAACTGTCAGAAATATAATTCATGAAATGTTTTTCCAGGAAATCAGAAACGACTTCTCCCACATCCGTCGGGAAAAGAGTTTTGCCTTCTTTGTTCACATAACCCCTCTCTTCGATCGTTCTCATGATCGAAGCATAAGTCGAAGGCCGGCCAATGTCTCTCGTTTCTAGTTCTTTTATCAGGCCAGCTTCGCTATAACGGCCGGGTGGTTCGGTAAATTTTTCTTCACTATTTATATCAAGCAATTTTAATTCATCTCCAGCTTTGCATACGGGCAGTTCTACATCATCTCCACGCGCATCACTGTCTACTTTGAGCCAGCCGGGGAAAAGCAGGCGAGATCCATTAGCGGAAAAATAGGGGAGATCTTCATGGCTTTTTATAATTGCAGAAATCTTTGTTTTCAATAATTTTGCGTCGGTCATTTGCGAGGATACGGCGCGCTCCCAGATCAATCGATAAAGCCTGTCTTGATCCTCAGTGCCGGCAATCATTTTCTCTATATGGGTGGGGCGGATAGCCTCGTGCGCTTCTTGGGCATTTTTTGATTTTGTTTTATAAGTTCTCTCCTCTGCATATTCTGCGCCATATTTATTTTTAACGAAAGAAATAATTTGGGCTTGGGCAACAAGAGACAGATTTGTACTATCTGTTCGCATATAAGTGATGTGTCCAGCCTCGTAAAGTTTTTGCGCGATTTGCATCGTGCGCGAAGGGGAATAGCCTAGGCGGGAACTTGCCGTCTGTTGAAGCGTAGAGGTGGTAAATGGCGCTCGGGGAGATCTCTTTTGTTCTGATTCTTTTACTTCATCTACAAGCCAGGTGCCCTTTTTGCCTTCTGTTAATATTTTCTCGACGAGCTTGGGGTCGCGCGGTTCCTCGCTGCATTCGAGGGTAAGCTTGTCGCTCTTTTGTGTTTCAAAAAGTCCCACAATTTTCCAATATTTTTCAGGAACGAAGGCGCGGATTTCTCGTTCACGTTCCATTATTATGCGCAGTGCAGGGGATTGTACCCGGCCAGCCGAAAGTCCGTAGCGAACTTTTTTCCAGATAAGTCCAGAGAGATCATAGCCGACCAGACGGTCTAAGACTCTGCGCGCTTCTTGAGCTTGGCGCAAATGCGTATCGATTTTGCGTGGTGTCTTCAGTGCCTCTTCGACAGCTTCTTTGGTGATCTCATGGAAAGTCACTCGCGCTATCGGCGCTTTTATTTTCTTGTCTTCTTTTAAAAGTGTCTCAATGTGCCAGGCGATAGCTTCACCCTCACGATCAGGGTCAGTCGCTAAGATAATCTCACTCGCTTTTTCTGCCAAACTCTGTAATTCGCGGACCACTTTCTCTTTACCTTTTGAAATTTCATAACGCGGCACAAAGCCGGCCTCGATATCTATCGCTGTCTTGTTTGATTTTGGAAGATCTCGAATATGCCCGACAGACGCGCGCACAGTAAATTGATCTCGACCCGCCTCTCCGGCGGATAAATATTTCTCAATAGTTTTTGCTTTTGATGGTGATTCAACAATTAATAATTTCATGTCGTGCTAAGTATTACACGAAATATAATTGTTTAGCAAATCTCTATGGAACAAATCCATCCAAAATGCTAGAATTACTTTAATTGACTTAAATATCCATTATTTGCTATAATAAATGTATGAAAAGCTACTCATTTCGCACAATAATTGAAAAGGATGGCAAGCAATATCATGGTTTTGTGCCAGCTCTTTTGGGTGTTCACACCTATGGTAAAACTATAGAAGAAACTAAAAAGAACTTGAATGAGGCAATTGAAGGATATCTGATTTCTTGCGCAAAACATGGAGATAAAATTCCAAGTGATGATGGACTTCAATCTATAGAAACAGTTTCTATTCCAATTTTTCCAGTGAGCAAGAGAGTGTATGCCTAAGTTGCCAAATGTAAAAGGTAAAACACTTTTAAAGATTCTTGAAAAAGAAGGATATCTATTAGATCACATTCAAGGCAGTCATCATATACTTCGACGTCAGGATGGGAAGAAAACTACTATCCCAATTCATGGAAGTAAAGATATGCCAAAAGGAACACTTCTCGGAATTTTGACTGATTTAGATATTTCAAAGGATGAATTTTTTTTGTTGTTAAAAAAGAAGAAGTAAATTTTACACTTTAACTTTTTTCACTGTCTTGATGATTCGAGCGGCGACTTTGTATGGATCGGCGGCAGAGGTTGGCCTGCGATCTTCGAGCCAGCCCTTCCATCCATTTTCAACCGTGCCAATTGGAATTCGAATGGATGCGCCTCGATCTGAAACTCCGAAAGAAAATTGATCGATGGATTGAGTTTCATGCTTACCAGTGAGTCGCAGATGATTATCGGCGCCGTAGACAGCGATGTGTTCTTTGACCACTGGGCCAAAGGCCTTACATATTTTTTCAAAAGTTTCTTTCTTACCGGCTTTTCTTAATATTCCATTTGAAAAATTCGCATGCATACCAGAACCATTCCAGTCCGTATCGCCGAGTGGTTTGCAATGCCAATTTATAGCCACTCCGTATTTTTCTCCTATTCTTTCGAGCAAATACCTCGCCATCCAACACTGATCGCCGGCATTTTTCGCGCCTTTGGCAAAAACTTGAAATTCCCACTGGCCGGTGGCTACCTCTGCATTGATACCTTCTATATTGAGCCCTGCCTCAAGGCAAAGATCTAAATGTTCTTCGATTATATTTCTGCCAAATGCATTGTTAGCTCCGACCGAACAATAATATTGCCCTTGCGGAGCAGGGTAGCCTTGGGCAGGGAACCCGAGTGGTTTGTTTATTTCTGTGTCCCAGAGAAAATATTCTTGTTCAAAACCAAACCAGAAATCATTATCATCGTCTTCGATCGTCGCGCGGCCGTTCGTCTCGTGAGGTTTTCCATTTGCATCGAAGACTTCGCACATGACGAGAAAACCATTTTTCCGCGCTGGATCGGGGCAGATAAAGACGGGTTTTAAAATACAGTCTGAAGATCCTCCCGGCGCCTGCTTTGTCGAAGAGCCGTCAAACGACCATTCTTTGCAATCCTTTAACAAACCGCTAAAATTTTCTACAATTTTAGTTTTTGAGCGCAGGCTCTGAGTGGGTTTATAACCATCCAACCAAATATACTCCAATTTTGATTTTGTGTTTTTCATATTGCCCATATTGTAACAAAAGCATTTTTCAAAGCAAATTATGCCAGTCTAATTTCTCCGAGCTCTTCTTTTATCAGTCCTTTTATTTCCATCACAGAAAGTATCGCGTTCGCTGTCGGTATCGGCAGTTTGATCGCGCGAATTAATTCATCGCGAGCGATAGGTTCGCGCAACATTCCTGCAACTTTCTTTTCTTCAGGCGATAAATCTTCAAAAAGCCTTTTTTGTTTCTCTTCATCTTTTGGTAATTCAAAGCCCAGCGCTTCTAACACATCTTCAGTGCAAGTGACAGGTGTGGCGCCTTGATGCAACAATCTGTTTGTGCCTTTTGAGTTCGAAGAAAAAACCGATCCGGGTACCACGAGCAAGTCGCGATTGTATTCTGTCGTTAATCGCGCAGTGATCAGGGTACCAGATCTTTCTTCTGCTTCTATTATGAGTGTGGCCTTGGAAATCCCTGCCATCAGTCTGTTGCGCATCGGGAAGCTCCATTGTGTGGCTTTGAAATCAGGCTCGAATTCTGAAATTAAACATCCGCCTTTTCCAACTACTTCATTTATCAGTCGCACATTTGATTTCGGATACATTGCTTCATCCGAAAGTCCAGAGCCCGGAAAAACTACAGTCTTGAGCCCCACTTGCATAGCTTTTTTGTGGGCGATGGTGTCTATGCCCATAGCAAAACCGGAAACTATCACTATCGGATAGCCTTTCAATCCAGAAATTATTTTTTCGCATATTTCCCGTCCGTAAGAAGTGAATTTACGAGAACCAACAACACAAAGATATATCAGATCCTCCGGCGGTAATTCTCCGATGATCCAGAGATTTTCTGGAGGCTGAGGGATTTCCAAAAGCGCCTTTGGAAATTTATTTTTTGGCAGTTTTTTAATTTCCATGTTATGATTATATCATGCTAGACATAAAATTCATTCGTGACAACAAAGATGTTGTCCAAGCCGGAGCTCAAAAAAAGAGGGTAAAAGTGGACATCGATGCGCTCATCACGCTCGACGACGAGCGTCTAAAAGAACTCAAGGAGATCGAAGATCTGCGAGCAGAAATCAATCGAGTTTCCAACGATATCCCTCGCTCTCCGGATTCGGGCCTAAAAATACAGCTGATCGAAGAGATGCGCATTGTGAAGGAAGAAATCAAAGCTAAAGAAGAAAAATTAAAAAAAACAGTGGAAGAATGGCAGAAAATAATGCTGCAAGTGCCAAATGTTCCAGACATGACGGTGCCCGAAGGTGCGGGAGAAGAAGATAATAAAGAAGTTTTGACCTGGGGCGACAAGCCAAAGTTTGATTTTACTCCGAAGGACCATGTGGAGCTGATGACTGAGCTCGATATGGTGGATTTTGAGAGGGGTGTAAAAGTCCACGGCTTTCGCGGATATTTTTTGCAAAACGATGGGGCCGAGCTGGCCTGGGCGATCTGGAATTACGCTCGCAAGTTTTTCGGAGAAAAGAAATTCAAGAATTTTATCGCTCCAGCCATTGTCCGCAAGCAACATTTGTATGGCACTGGACATCTGCCTGGTGGAGCGGAAGATATTTTCCAGACACAAGACGGAGATTATCTTTCCGGCACGGCGGAAGTACCGATGATGGGTTATCACAGCAATGAGATTATGGAAAAAGAAGAATTGCCAAAGCGTTATCTGGCATTTTCTCCATGCTACAGGAGGGAAGCCGGCGCGCATTCCAAAGATACCAAAGGAATTATTCGCGTGCACGAATTTTACAAACTAGAACAGCTCATTCTTTGCGAGGCTAGCCATGAGGAATCCGTAAAATATCACGAGGAGATCAATAAAAATTTTGAAGAATTTTTGGAATCCCTAAATATTCCGTATCGCCGGTTAGAGATCTGCGCAGGAGATCTAAAGTCTGCTCATGTAAAAAGTTACGATACAGAGGCTTGGATTCCATCGCAGGGTCAATATCGAGAGCTTTCCAGCGCGTCATACTATCACGATTTTCAAACTAGAAGATTTAATATTCGTTATAAAGACAAAGACGGGAAATATCGTTTCGTGCATTCGCTAAATAGTACAGCGGTCGCCACTCCGAGGATCCTTGTAGCTATCGTAGAAAATTATCAACAAGCTGATGGCACAGTCAAAATTCCAGAAGTTTTGCGAGAATATATGGGCGGCAGGGAATTTATAAAATAGTACCTGTCCCGTACTAAATTTTTGAGTAAAATAAATGACCACTTTTAATAACAATTTAAAATTTTAGTACTGGGATGCAAAAGCGAAATATCTTAAATTCTCCACGTCTTTTAGAGTTAAAGAAAAAAAGACGCAGGGTTCTTTTGAACAAAATACTGCTTTGCGTTTTTGCGTTTGGATTGATTTTTGCCGCCTCTGTGTTCGCTTCTCGTGTTTCCGCTTTAAATATTACGGAAATAGAAATAAAAGGTAATAAAGTTTTAGACAGTAAAGCGATAAAAGCAGTGGTACAAGAAACAACAGGGGGGAGTTATTTATGGTTTTTTCCAAAAACAAATATATTATATTACCCCAAAAATGGTATCCGAAAAGAACTGCAGAGTAAATTTAAAGGGCTTGGGGATATAACGTTTTCTGTTAAGGAAAGGAAAATTTTAGAAGTTTCAGTAACAGAGCGAGAAGCAGAGTATATATGGTGCGGTGAAAATATTTCAGAAACTCCAATTAAGCCAGAAAATGACGTGTGTTTTTTTGTAGATAGAGATGGTTATGTTTTTGACCCGGCGCCGTATTTTTCGAATAATGTTTATTTTAAACTTTTTGGACCGCTTGTCGGAGATTATTTTTCTCCAGAGATTTTTGACAAAATTGTCGCTTTTAAAGATTTTCTTTCTGGTGTGGGCATCAAACCGAGCGCCCTCTATATCAAAGATGATGGAAATATTGAAATTTATCTCGCTTCGAGTATAGAACTGCCTAATTCTCCAAAAATAATCTTCAAAAAGGATTTTGACTTCGAAAAACTTGCTGAGAATTTGCAAGCCGCTCTAAATGCTGAGCCACTGAAATCTAATATGAAAAACAAATATTCTTCTCTCTTATATATCGATCTTCGATATGGAAATAAAGTGATATATAAATTTAGATGAACAATTCAGGATTTTGGGCAAAACTTAAAAAGCCATTTTTTTGCCTCGCGCCAATGTCGGATGTTACTGACATTGCTTTTCGTCGTATTATCGCAAAACATAGCAAGAATAGAGAAAATAGAGACAAGATTGTCTTCTGGACGGAATTCGTATCAGCTGATGGATTATGCGATCCTCTTGGCCGAAAAAAATTATCTCATATGCTTGAGTTTAGTGAAGGTGAGCGACCTATCGTGGCTCAAATTTTCGGCGCTAATCCGGAAAACATGAAGAAAGCTTGCCAGTATGTCGCCAGTCTTGGTTTTGATGGAATTGATATAAATATGGGTTGCCCAGACAGATCAGTAGTGAGTCAGGGAGCCGGAGCAGGAATGATAAAAAATCCAGAGCGGGCGCGCAAGATTATTCAAGCAGTCCACGCCGGGATAGCAGCAGCTGGATCAAATATTCCAGTTTCAGTAAAAACAAGAATTGGTTTTAATAGAGAAGAGATAGATACTTGGATTCCAGAACTTTTAAAAGAAGACATCGCTGTTTTAACTATTCATTTACGTACTTCAAAAGAATTATCTCTTGTGGAGGCTCATTGGGAACACATAGAGAGGATAAAAGAACTTATAAAGAAAAGCGGGAAAGAAATTTTACTCATTGGTAATGGTGACGTAAAAGATTTGAAAGACGGAGAAGATAAAATTTCTAAATATGGTTGCGATGGGGTAATGCTTGGTAGAGCAATGTTTGGAAATCCTTGGGTTTTCAATCCTCCTTCTGCTGATTCTCCAATAACGTTAGAAGACAAGCTACGAGTTCTACTAGAGCATGTGCAGATTTTTGATAGAGAACTTTTAAAACCCAAACATAAGAATTTCGCATCAATGAAAAAACATTTCAAAGCTTATGTGAACGGTTTCGATGGCGCGAAAGAGTTACGAGTGAAATTAATGGAGACAGAAAACGCCTCGCAAGTAGAGGATATTGTAAATGATTTTTTGAGTGGGATTTGATATACTAGCCAAATGCACGATTTGGCTTTATATCGCAAATACAGACCGAAAAGTTTCAAAGAAGTCTTGGGGCAGGATCATATTGTGAAGGTCTTGGAGAGCTCGGTGGAGACGAACAAAGTCTCACACGCGTATCTTTTTGTTGGTTCTAGAGGTACGGGCAAGACTTCAGTGGCTCGGATTTTTGCGACAAATATCGGAGTATCGGCAAATGATCTATACGAGATAGATGCCGCTAGCAACAGGGGAATCGAAGATATTAAACTCTTGCGCGACGGCGCGCGAGTATTGCCCTTTGATTCAAAATACAAAGTTTACATCATCGATGAAGCGCACATGCTCTCGAAAGATGCTTGGGGGGCGCTCCTGAAAATCCTAGAAGAACCGCCGAAACATGTCATTTTCATGCTGGCTACGACAGAGCTTCATAAAGTTCCAGAGACGATCATTTCTCGCTGTCAGATTTTTACTTTCAAAAAGGCTTCCGACGCTATTTCTAAAAAAATGCTGATTGATGTTGCGAAAAAGGAGGGCTTTGAGCTGGACGCTGGCAGCGCCGAACTTTTAGCCATTTTAGCCGACGGTTCTTTTCGAGACGGACTAGGGGAATTGCAAAAAATTCTTAATTTTACAAAAGGAAAGAAAATTAAGAGGGAAGATGTGGAAAAAATAACCGGAGCGCCGAAAACAACCCTAGTGAATGATTTTATTTCCGCTATTGCAGAAAAAAATATAGAAAAAGGGATATCCGCTGTGCGGGAGGCTTCAGAAGCAAATTTGGATATGAAATTATATTTTAAACTTATAATTCAAAAATTCCGTATGGCGATCATTCTGCGTTACGCGCCAAAATTAAAAGAGGGCATGGCAGGGGATTTAAGAGAGGCTGATCTAGTGTTTTTGCAAGAAGTAGTGAAGGGCGATAAAGAGGGGATGATTCGTTCTCCAGCCTTAGCTGTTTTACTTGAAGCTTATCAAAATGTAGATAACGCATTTATTGCCGAACTGCCGCTAGAAATTGCCTTGGTTAAAATAATAAACCAAAGTAAATAAGGTCAGTAGATATAATCATACCCGGCTCTTTTACGCAGTTTCAGTAACCCGCGATTGATTCTGACAGATGCTGTATTGGCGGATATACCCAAAACATCACCTATTTCCACTGGAGATAGGCATTCCACAAAACGTAAATAAACCGGATCTCGATATGAGGCTGCTAATTCATCTATTCTTTCTATCAGATATCTGCCCTCTGCATTGAAGGGGATGTCTTCAGTTGTCTTCTCATCTATCAGATCGTACATTTCTTTTTTATTTTCATTCATTCGATCTAGCGAAAAACTTTTCTTTTTACGATACCAATCAATGATCAAGTAGCGCGCTATGGTAAAAAGAAAAGCTCGCTTATTCAATATTTCCTGTTGCAAAGAGAGGCTCTGCCAAAAGCGCAAGAAAGTTTCCTGCATAATTTCCAGAGCTTGATCCCGATCGGAGACTCGAACTAGGCAAAATCGAAATATTGCATCTGATTCATCTCTATAAGCTGTTTCAAATAATTGGTTAAGATTTGTTCTCATAATCTTAATCTAATTTTAACAAATTAAAAATTAAAGTCAAGCCAAAAACCATAAATCCGCACTTTGATGCGGATTTATGGTTTTTTCGACCTTGTTGAATTTTCTAAAAATGATCCTTACATCTCTTTACCTCACTATAGGCAGAAGCTTGATGATGCCGTATCCCACAAAGAAGGCAACCACGGCTGCCACTGCTATCGGTGTCCATGGCAGAGTGGCGCCAGAATCATCAATTCCGCCTATTGCCGATGCCGCCAAGCTGGAGTTATCAACGCCGAGTCCTCCATTTTGAAAAGCCAGCGCTTCAATTTCTGGATCAAAGCCGCCTCCGGTTCCAAAATCAGAACTATTTGCATTTGAAGGACCCAAGGCAATGAGTCCGCTCGAGTCGACATCTGTACCTGCATTGACTCCTAGATTATTCTGATCGCCGAAAACATTGCCTGTGAGCCTAGCACTTCCACTTCCGCTTCCACCACTCGCGTTCGAATTTGAACCTCCGACAACAACTCCCCTTATATCACCGCTATTTCCCCCTCCACCTGTCCCTCCTCCTATTGTTCCCGAAGTTTCAGACGAAGAACTTGAAGATGCTGTCGCCGAGATTGTTCCGTTCAGACTTGATGATGAACCGGTGCCCGCATGCGAAGTGAGTGTGCCGCTCGTTTCCGAAGCATACAGAACGGAAACCCCTAGTGCAAAGATCATCGCTATACCTATTATTTTTTCTGCGGTTATGATGCGAATCATTTTATTGTTAATGATTATTCTTCAGTTGTTAAGATGCCCCAGTTTGTGGAGTACGAACCATTTAAGGTTCCAGATGGTACTCGAGTCTCCACTTTTACTTGTATCTGTCGTCCTGCCGCACTGCTATCTGTGTCGCCGGTAATATTGAGTGCAGGAGTCGAATACGTACTGGATGCTCCTATCACTACTGGGCTTGTGTCGCTTGCTTGCTGTGATGAGATTCGAATATTGCTTCCAGCCGTAATACTATTTGTGCCGTTCGCATGCATCCAGTCGTCAAATTTCATCTGGAGTGATGTTTCATTTGTTGGCACCGTTACGTTAAAAGTCCAAATCCATCCATCTTCAAACGTGCCGTTTGCTGTGGCAATAGACTGTTCTTGGGTAATCGAAGTTACTGCCAGGGTACCACTCTCTCCATCAGATCCGCCGGTAACATCACCTTCAATTGTTCCATCATCTTCACTGCTGTCAGCAGGAGGTTCTTCTCCATCGCCTCCATCCCCGACAGTTCCATCATCGTTCGTATCAATCGCTACCGTATTGCCATCGGTAAACGCGGTGACAGTCGTGCTTCCGTCATCATTTTGCAATGTACAATCTATTGATAATTCTCCTGCGGCAACTTCATCATCGGATGAGCCAATCAGATAATCTACTTTATAAAGTCCGTCGGTGAGATCGACTAATTCAGTCATTGCAACTCCGTTTACAGTACACGAACTTCCCAAGGAAAGAGTGCTAGTTCCGTCCGTCTCTTGAAAGAAAACTGTTATTGTATTTCCCGCAATCAAAGTTCCTGAGTCAGGCACAGCTGCTACTGCAGAAAATGAAGGAGGAGCGCCCTCAGCATTAGTAATGAGCGCGGTTGAGGCCACACCAAACAACCCTAAAAGGAGGGCGAGAACCGTGAACACAGCCAAGATTTTATTTTTGAATACACTTTTTAACGTCATTGGATAGTAATTCATAATTTTTTTTGCTAATTTAATTAATGATAATTCATCGTAAGGTGGTGCTGCTAAATAAACTGGGAAGAGGCCATCCAACAATTCACCTAACAACGCCAGCTTATGCTGCACGTATAAAACGTTATAAACTTATAATAAACCGACCAATATTACAGATACCTCATGGGTACTCGAGCTCGGGGCAAAATCCTGCCCACAGTAGTACCCGTACTAGTCGACGGTTGGGTAGCGGTATTATTACAGAGAATTTTAATCTAAATTTAATATTCGAGATGTGTCAAGATAGCAAAATTTCCTATTTATATAGTTTTTTTGAAGGATTTATGATATAAATTAAGATGTTTTGTAGCATTGCGGGATCGTCTAACGGTAGGACGTTCGCCTTTGAAGCGAAAAATTTTGGTTCGATTCCAAGTCCCGCAGCCAAAGTCTGATATAATATAAATATGAAAAATCCATTCCTGAACGCTTTGGCGGCAGCGCTTTACATAGTGGTTGTTGTCTTTGTTATAAGCTCAATAACATCGGACGCCCATGAAGAAACTCTTCTGATACCAATAACTATGCTTAGTTTGTTAGTACTTTCTGTCTCTGTGATGGGGTTGCTATTTTTCTACGAACCCGCACGCCTTTTCTTGGAAAATAAAAATCGCGAGGCAATTTTATTTTTCGTAAAAACTGTCGGGACTTTTGCTTGTTTCGTAATTATTCTTATTGCTTTGCTTTTTTATACTCCAATTTTGTAATAAAAAAACCAGGGGAGCTTCATGCATAATATGCAGAAGTATCCCACTGGTTCTTGTGAATTTTCCTAAAATTGTGGTGCGGTTTTTACCGCATAATAAATCGACGTTCTTTCAGCCGATTACGTAGTTTCGAGAAAATCTGCTTCTCGATTTTACAAACACATTGGCGTGATACACCGAAGTGTTTGGCGATTTGTTTCATCGTCTTTTGTTCTGATTCTATTCCAAAGTGCCAGCGAACGATGCTTAGCTCGCGCTCGGAAAGCGCTTTCCTAAGTATTTCGACTAACTCCTCTTTTTCAGCTCTCTCCTCGAACTCTTCTGAGGGTGAAAGCGCTTTTTCGTCAGGAATAATTTCAAAGAGATGACTTTCTTTACCGTCGCCGTTCCTGCCGATCGGAGCATGTAACGAAATCGGCTGTTTTACCGCATCACGCCACCTTCTGACAAGTTTCTCCGACATGCCCATAGCCTTGCCGATCTGTTTGTCGGTAGGTTCCTCCTCGAACTTTACATAGAGTTTTTTGGTGATACCATTGACACTCTTAAATCTCTCCATAGCGTCGCCAGGTATCCTAATGGTCCTAGGAAGCCAGGTTAGGGCTCGTTTTATTTTTTGCTTTATCCACCAGACAGCATAAGTGGATAGCCTGCACCTCTTTTTCTCGCTGAATCTTTCCACCGCTTTCATCAGCCCAGTGTTTCCTTCACTGATGAGGTCCAAAAGAGGTAGTCCCATGTCTGTATAATGGGACGCAATTTTCACTACAAAACGAAGATTGCTGTTTATTAGTGCCTCCCGGGCTTTTTTGTCACCTTTTTTCATGCGACGAAAAAGTTCCTGCTCTTGTTTCATACTAAGTCGGTCGAATTGGCCCATGTCTCGCAGATAGAGATGGAGAGCCGTTTTTTCATCGGCCTCCACGGCATCCTCTAAAGCATGATGATTCAAGTTTTCCATATTTGCCTTCCTCGCCGATAGGCGTTGTTATGCTCTGACTTTGGTCGGAGCGGGTTTAACTATCATTTTTCAAAGAATTCTTACCAATTTTTATATCATACAATGTATCAAAAGTCAAATCAGCCAAATGTTAAGATGTATAGATGCGCATGTTAAAACCCGTTACTAATTTTTATACCAGATTTGAACATCCGATTTCATCCCTCTTTCTGATTTTTGGATTCGTCTTTGACGCTTTGACCTTGAAGCGCGTAGATACGCTTTGGGAGAATCTCTGGATCGTGAGCTATCTGATAATTATCGGGGCCTTTATCGCATTCATTCACATCAGAGAAGATAAGTCTGGAGGCGAGAAAAATCTCACTAAGGCTCATTTTTGGTCTGTGAATATACTTCAGTTTGCCTTTGGAGGTGTTTTCTCAGCTTATTTAGTCCTATATTTTCGGAGCGCAGATATCATGGTGGCATGGCCATTCATCGCTCTTCTCGCGACGATTTTTATTGCTAATGAATTTTTCAAAAAACACTACGTCAGACTTGGCCTTCAAATAAGTTTGTATTTTCTTGCGATCTATTCATTCATGATTTTCTTAATGCCGGTAATCCTGCACAAGATAGGCTCTTGGATATTTTTACTCTCTGGCTTGCTTAGCCTTTTGCTTATCACTCTCTTTATCAAGGTTTTATTTCGTTTTACAAAAGACAAGTTTGCTAAAAGTAAGAGATTGGTAATATTTTTAATTTCAAGTATTTTTATTTTAGTTAATTTGCTTTATTTTCTAAATCTGATTCCTCCGATCCCACTTTCACTAAAAGATGTTGGCATGTATCATACAGTGCATAAAACAGAACATGGATATGTCATTATTGATGAAGAACACAGTTGGAAAGATTATTTCAATTTATATCCTGATTTCAATAAGACGCCGAATTCCTCTATCTATGCTTTTAGCGCTGTTTTTTCTCCTAAAAATTTGGATATTACCATTTTGCATGAGTGGCAACGTTATGATGAAAAAGGGGAGAAGTGGATAACGGAAAGCATCATACATTTGCCGGTAATTGGTGGGCGAGACAGAGGCTTCCGTACATATTCTAAACGTTCAAATCTAGCAGCCGGCAAATGGCGAGTAAACGTCAAAACCGAAGAAGGAAAGTTGATCGGGCGAATGCGATTTACGATCGTACTGGTGGATACGAACCCGCCACTTAAGATTTTGATAAAATAGAAGTTAATTTCTGAAAACCTTGTTCATCATAGAGAATTGTTTTTAAGTTTGGATATTTCACAAAATTTAGATCTGCAAAATGTTTAGCTTTGTCATCAATAAACACTACCTCTTCGTCTTTATGTCTCTCGCATATTTTTTCTATCGCTTCTTTTTTACCCTCTGGCACAATATTAATTTCAGTAAAAAATGATTCAATTCCTGTATTTTGTATTTTATCTTTCTGCCATGCCTCATCTGCGCTATGAGTTACAATGTAACAATTTTCTTTCCCCAATTTCTTAACAATGTCTAGTAAATCTTTGTTTATAAAATTTTTACTATCATCCAGTAATTTTACATATAAATTTCCTTTCACTGAAAAATGATCCAATATCTTTCTGAGCCCAAATTGGGCTCCCCCTACTTTTTTATAATATTCTTCTGCCTCGGCACGCGACACTCCGGCTTTTTCTAAAGATACATACATATGTTCCTTAAATTTTTTTGTATTATGAAACAATACATCGTCAAAATCAAAAATGAATTTCATATTAGTTATTTGATTATATTTATGATACTTTGGGCTAATTTTTCTGAATCATGCCTTATAAAACTTCGAATATTTTGTAAAACATCAGCTTTACTGTATGTAATAAATGAATTTGACAACAATGCTTCCCGAATAACTTTTTCATTCTTTAAATCATCAGTAACCAGAACTCCATCTCCTTCTTGGAGTTTATAGTGCTTTATTTGTTCAGCAGATAAGGGTTCATTATTAACTAATATAATATCAACAGATTTTCCAAGATATGATTCTATATCTCTGACATAATCACTCACTTTCCAATCCTTCGTGTGTCCCTGCTTGTTGGTGAGATTGATTGGAAAAATTATTTGTGCCTTACTTTCGCTTATCGCTTCTTTAAAACCATTCACGATAAGGTTTGGGATCACAGAACAATAATAATTTCCAGGGCCAAGAATAATATAATCGGCATTTTTTATTGCCAAACGCGCATTTTCATTTAGTTCAACATTATTTTTATAGAAAACCTTTTTAATACCGACGCTCTGAAGATCTGAATGATTAATTTTGTTTTCTCCTTCAATTAATGTTCCATCAGAAAGCAGAACAGACAATTGAGCTTTATTTTTTGTCACTGGTACGACATTTCCCTTCACTTTTAAAATTTCTGACGCTACTTCTACTCCCTTAACAAAATCTCCTGTAACTTTTTCCAAAGTAGCTAGAAAAATATTACCAAAACTATGGCCGGTCAAAGTTCCTTCGCTAAATCTATAATTCATAAGTTCTCGCACTACGTTACTATTTTCACTTAAAGCGACCAGGCATTGTCTCACATCTCCAGGAGGCAACACTCCGAGTTCATCTCGCAAGACCCCCGTAGATCCGCCGTCATCCGCCATCGAGACAAGCGCCGTCAAAGAAACATCCTCTAGATTTTTAAGTCCAGATAAAACAGTATAGCTGCCGGTACCACCACCCACAGTCACAATATTTTTCATTCTCTAATATTAGCCTAAAGTCTTAAATTTTGCTATCATTTTAACCATGTGTGGCATTGTCGGATACATCGGAAAAAGGGAAGCATGGCCAGTCTTAATCAAAGGATTAGAACGGCTGGAATACCGCGGCTATGATTCCGCGGGAATTGCTTTACTAAAAAAAGACACTTTTTCGGTTTATAAAAAAAAGGGCAGAGTTGCGGAATTGTCTAAATTCGTAAAGGAAAAAAGCGAACTTTCGGGTGGACTGGGTATCGCTCACACTCGTTGGGCTACACACGGCATACCTTCCGATAAAAATGCTCATCCGCATATATCTAACAACGGAGATATCGCAATAGTCCACAACGGAATATTTGAAAATTATCTTTCAATAAAAAAAATATTAACTCATAAAGGATATAAATTTAAAAGCGAGACAGATACCGAAGTTCTGGCAAATTTGATTGAAGATATAAAAAAAAATGCAAAAGTTTCAATAGATGAAGCAGTACGGCTCGCGCTTGCGGAGGTCATCGGGGCTTACGCTATCTTAGTTTTATCCAAGGATGAACCGGGTGTGATGGTAATAGCTAAGGTAGGCAGTCCGGTAGTCATCGGCATAGGTAAAGATGAATTTTTCGTAGCTTCTGACGCCACCCCGATCATTGAACATACAAAAAAAGCAGTTTATTTAGAAGATGGAGAAATGGCCGTAATCAAAAGAGGTAAACTTTCCATAAAAACAATCCAAAATAAAATAATAAAAAATCCCTACGTCCATACCCTAAAAACAAAAATAGAAGAGCTGGAGAAAGGAGGCTATCCGCATTTTATGCTCAAAGAAATTTTCGAGCAACCAGAATCCTTGAGAAATACTATCCGAGGAAGAATTGTGTATGACAAAGGAAATGTAAAATTCGGCGGGTTGGAAAAATTTGGAAAGGAACTCAAAAATTTGCGCAATCTTACAATCACAGGAATGGGGACGGCGCGTTTTGCCGGCTTGATAGGTGAATATATGTTTGAAGATTTAGCTGGCATACCAACAAAAGTTGAATATGCTTCAGAATTTACATATCGCAACACAGCGACGCATCTCCATACAGGCCTTATCGCTGTCTCGCAATCTGGAGAGACTGCTGATACCCTGAATGCTATTAAAAAAGCTAAAAGGGAAAAAATGTTTACATTAGGAATTGTGAACGTCATTGGATCAAGTATTGCCCGAGAAGTAAATGCTGGAATTTACAATCACGTAGGGCCTGAAACAGCGGTGGCTTCAACTAAAGCATCGACTTCGCAGGTGCTTTTGCTTGCAATGCTGGCCCTCTATCTAGGGCGAATGCGCGGAGTGTCGAAATCTAAAAGCCAAGAAATTTTAAAAGAAATTCAAAAACTGCCAGATTTAGCGGAGACGATTCTTAAAAAAGCAAAAGACATAAAAAAATTGGCAAAAAAATATAAGAACTCCAAAAATTTCTTTTTTCTTGGACGTAAATACAATGCGGGAACGGCGATGGAGGGGTCGCTCAAAATGAAAGAGTGTTCTTATATTCATGCCGAAGGATGCAATGCGACAGAACTCAAACACGGCCCTCTTTCACTTATTGATAAAAATTTTCCTTCGCTCGTCATTGCGCCCAAAGACAGCATG
>Ga0155678_16_pt1 | contig 33017 bp, 32 predicted proteins | sample RifCSPlowO2_01_FD_107335 | JGI IMG/M metagenome (GOLD analysis project Ga0155678, IMG submission 107335) | Candidatus Nomurabacteria bacterium RIFCSPLOWO2_01_FULL_42_17
AAAGTCCGCATTGTCGTGCCAGGGAGTGATAGTCATTACCCCAGTTCCAAATTCCATGTCTATGGACTCGTCCTTTATCACAGTGGCTTCGATTGGTCCATTGATCCATTCCAATTTTATTTTTTGTCCTTCCGCAAAGTCCGCATAGCGTTTGTCATCTGGATGCATGACCACATATTTATCGCCAAATTTTGTTTCTGGTCTGGCTGTGGCTATGGTAAACGGACCGTATTTTAAATAATACAAACTATCCGTACGCTCCTCATCTTTTATTTCTAGATCAGAGAAAGAGGTCTGATGTTTCGGGCACCAGGATATGATCTTGTTGCCCCGGTAGATCAGATCGTCATCATACATCTTTTTAAAAGTCTGATGCACATTCTTGATCACATCTGGATCCAGGGTAAACTTTTCACGAGACCAGTCGCATGAAGCCCCGAGCTTTTTTATTTGAGATTTTATGTTTGTTGAATTAGTTAGGGTAAAATCCAAAATTTCTTGATATAACTGCTTTGGTTCTATATCAAATCTAGTCCTTCCTTCTTTCTCTAGTTTCTTTTCATAAACTACCTGCGTCTCAAAGCCTGCATGGTCCAGGCCGGGAAGCCACAGGGTTTTGAATCCCTGCATTCTCTTGTAGCGGATTATAATGTCTTCGATCGTCATCACGAGCCCATGGCCAGCATGCAGAGAGCCATTTGCATTAGTGGGCGGCATTATTATCGTAAAAGGTTCTTTCCTCTCACCGGGGAGATTGTCTGGGTTAAAAAAACCGCTATCTTCCCATAGCTTGTATATTCTTTCTTCTGTTTCTTTGGGGTTGTAGGGCTTTAATAGCTTGGATGGCACCTTTTCGTTCATGCTTAAATAATATCACAAGCGCCTAGCCTCTGCGAGGCTGGCTAAGCCTTAAGTTGCCAGTTGCTTTGATATTGCCTGGTTTCAGAGTTTTCTTTTTATTCCCGCCTTTTCGGCGGGCAAGTTTTATATAATTCAAATATCCAGCGATGCCGATCATGAGGGAATTGTCTCCCGCTAATTCCTTGACGGGAAAGTAAACCTTTATTTTTTTTCCACCCAAGGCGGATCCGCCTAGGGCGGACATTTCTTTTCTTAGGTATTTATTTGCGGCGACTCCGCCAGCCACGATCAAAGTTTTCGCGCCATATTTTTCCATCGCTTTTTTTGTTTTATAAACTAAACATTCAATTGCGGCGTTTTCGAATTCCAGAGCTATCTGCGCTTTTGTCCGAGGGGTGAGTGGACCAATTTTTTTAATCAAATACAGAACCGCTGTTTTCAATCCGGAAAAAGAAAAATCAAAATTTTTGCTATGCAACATCGGACGGGGGAGAGCCATAGAGAAAACACTTTGGCGGGGTGTCTCGCAGGCTGTCGAGCCGAGAGGCAGCGCTCCGCGAGCACGCGGAGACAGCGACCCCGCAAAAGCTGTTTTTTCTAGGGCTCTCTGTATTTCCGCCAACTTTGAAATCTGCGGCCCGCCGGGATAGGGCAGGTCGAGCATTCGGGCTACTTTATCAAAAGCTTCACCGACTGCATCGTCTAAGGTTTCGCCGATTATTTCATAATTCATCCACTTTTTTGTCAGCACCAGCTGTGTGTGTCCACCGGAAACCAAAAGAGAAAGTATAGGGGTTTTTAGTTTTGCTTGCCCGCCAGAGCCTTGGTGACGGAGGGGGATTTTAAATTTACCTTTCTCTTTTCCAAAAACCGAAAGCACATGTCCTTCCATATGATTTGTGGGTATGATAGGTACATTCCATTCTTTCGCTAAATTTTGCGCGAAGAGGATTCCTTCCCAGAGACACATTTCTAGGCCTGGTCCATAGGTGACGGCGATGACATCTACAGGTGATTTTCCGCCTTTTCGGCGGATCGCCGGTGAGGCGATTTTCAGCTTTGCCTGCTTTAAACTAGCTTCCAATATAATTGGCAAGTTTTTTTTATGTTCTCTTTTCGCCAGTACTGGATAAACTCCGCCGTATGGTATGTGGATATTTATTTGCGAATTAGAATTATTTGCCAGCACCTTAAAAGAGGCATTTGTCATGCCTCCCTTTGCTTCCATTATACTTACGCAAGTGTCATCGCAAGATGTTTCAATTGAAAGTAATTTCATAATATTTGTGGTCACAAGTATTTTTCTACTGAAAAATCTCGCGACCCCGGCTCAGCACCGCCATGCTTCCGCCTCGCAAAAAGTACATTGGTACTTTTGTGCGCGGTGAGGGGATTGAGCCCCCGGCCTACCCCACGTCAAGGGGTCGCTCTACCACTGAGCTAACCGCGCAATGTCTATTTATAGCATTTTTTAGTCATCTTTTTCAAGTTTAATTTACTTCAAAATCTGCTATCGCAGACTTTGAAGTATTTATGGTATAATTTTTTAATGAGTCTAATTTACGAAATTTTAAAAGAACTAAGTTCCACATCTTTGAATTATAAAGGTGTTCGTGTCAATCTTTTTGGTATCCCTAAATTTAAGAATTATTCTAAAAATTCTTTGAGCGGAACGTTCTCTAGGCTTTATAAGGATGGTTTTATTGAAGACATTAATTTTAGAACTGAAGTAACTCCGAAAGGTAAAAAATATCTAAAAAGAAAAATTGATTCCTTAAAACAATTCTATTGTAAATTTGAAAAAGATGCGCCCAAAAATCTGATGGTGATGTTCGATATTCCGGAGACAAAAAAAGCGGAAAGGGAATGGTTACGCTGGCATCTAAAAAAGTTCAATTATTCTATGATTCAAAAGAGTGTCTGGGTTGGTCCGTCGCCCTTACCAGAAGAATTTCTCGAATATATCGAAAAAATAAAAATAAAAGATGGTTTTAAAACTTTTAAATTAGCAAAAGAATACGATTTCAAAAAATAAATCAAATCAGTAAATAAATATAAATTTACTACAAACTCTGCGATAGCAGAGTTTGTAGTATTTAGCCAGGATATTTGTGTTTAATTATTTCAGTTTCTCTTGGATTCGCTCAAGTGCTAAGATGAAAGCCCCCATGCGCAGAGATGTGTTTGATTCTTTGGATTTTTCTAGTATTTGTTTAGCTGAGTCCTCTATCATTAATTTAAGTTTTTTAAAAATTTCCTCTTCGGTCCAATGTCCTCTCTTTAAATTCTGATCCCATTCAAAATAAGATACAATAACGCCCCCGGAATTAGCCCAAATATCTGGTAGTACGGGTATTCCTCTTTTGAATAAAATTTCATCAGCCTCTGGACTAGTGGGGCCGTTTGCTAGTTCTAAAATAACTTTTGCTTTTATTTTGTCTGCGTTTTCTTTATTTATTTCATTTTCAAACGCGCTAGGAATTAATAAGTCGCACTTTAATGCAAGAAGTTCTTGGTTAGTTATTTTTTTACTATCTGGAAAATTCGCTAGGGCACCTGTCTTTTTTTTATGTTCTAAAAGTTTTTCAATATTCAATCCATTTTCATCATAAATTCCTCCTCTAGAATCAGACACAGCTATTACTTTATGTCCAGCTTTGTGCCATATAGATGCGGCGTGAGATCCCACATTTCCAAAACCCTGTATCACGACTGTGCATTTTTCTGGGAGATTTAATTCTTTTCTAAATGCTTCAAACCCATAAAATCCTCCTTGGGCCGTGGAAGTATTCCTACCCTCTGAACCCCCTTGATCTGTCGGCTTGCCGGTAAACGACGCTTCGGTATTGTCGCCGCTTATTTTTGCGTATTCATCTGCCATCCAAGCCATTATTTCTGGAGTGGTGTTTACATCCGGAGCTGGCACATCTTTGTGCGGACTTAGAACGTCGGAAAGAGCTCGCACCCATCCACGTGAAAGCCTTTCCAATTCGCCTTTAGACAAATCCTTCGGCTCAACCGTTATCCCCCCCTTGCCTCCACCCATCGGTATGCCGGCAACAGCGCATTTGAGAGTCATCCAGAAGGCTAGTGCTTTCACTTCGTTTATCTCAGTCAGGGGGTGGTATCTGATTCCACCCTTGTAAGGTCCGAGCGCATTGTTGTACTGCACTCGATATCCCTCAAAGATTTTTATCGCTCCGTTGTCCATTTGGACCGGAATTGAAATTCTAATGTCTCGCTCCGGCTGCCTCAAGCGCTCCGCTAGATCATGTAATTTTTTCGTTTTATTTATTTTGACGGCTTTGTCTAGCTGCGCCATCGCATTTTGAAATGGGTTTTGCATATGTATAACTATACTACTAGTTTCTCTAATATATTCAATTCTTCTTTGGTGTTGGCACCCAAGGCTTCATGAGGTTCTATTTCTATCGATTCAATTTTAATTCCTTCTTTGGTTGCTATCTTTATTAGATCTGTCAAATAATATTCCTTTTGCGTGTTGTCAGTTTTTAAAATTCTCAGTTTTTCCCAAAGCCATGAGGCCTCAAAACAAAAATAACATGGGTTCACTTCAGTGACTTTTTTCTCTTCCTCACTCGCGTCTTTAAATTGAACATCATTGATAATATTTCCGTTGGCATCCCGAATAATGCGGGAAAAATTTGCGTAAAAGACTTCTCGCCAGTCTTCAAAATCCGGTAACTTAACTGTCGCCATTGTTATTTTATGATTCGAATCCAAATGCTTTTTGACTAATTTCTGAATGGTTGCAGAACTTATAAAAGGATGGTCTCCGTAAAGCACGACCACATGATCCGCCTTGTTTTCAAGCATCTCTTGCGCAGCCATGACTGCGTGTCCGGTGCCCAGCTGTTCTTCTTGAATGGCGTATCTATAATTATTTCCCATATCTCTCAGGGTCTTCATCACTAATTCTCGCTGTTGGCCGACGACTATGATAGGACTATCACAGACTCCCGATTCTTTTATTGCAGAGAGAACATGAGCAATCAAAGGTTTGCCATGGAGCGGTATGAGAACCTTGTGCAATTCTGATTGCATGCGTTTGCCGTGGCCGGCTGCTAGGATGATGATTTGTATTTTTTGCATAACGGGGAAGATTATAACATCTTTTTATTTTTCACGCCTCTCAGCCCAAGGCTGATCCGCCTCGGGCGGGTATTTCTTTCAGGACTTTTGGAATCTTTTTAAAATCCTCTATCAGAATTTCTCGCATCGAGCCGTTGTAAAGGGCCGCTGCCGGATGATAGAGAGGGAAGAAATATTTTGTGGACATTCCTTTGAATTTTTGTATCAATAATTTCCCATGGGCGCCGGAAATTTGCAATTCTGGGAAAAAATTATTCATGGCGTGCCGGCCGAGGAAGATTATTAATTTTGGTGAGATTATTTTTAGTTCGTCTAAGAGCCATTCTCTACAAGCCGATTTTTCTTCCGGCAGGGGATCGCGATTGTTCGGCGGACGGTATTTCACTATGTTGGTGATATATATTTCTTCTCTCTTTATATTTATATGCGAGAGCATTTCACCCAAGAATTTCCCAGCCGCTCCCACAAACGGACGGCCTAGCTCGTCTTCCTTTTTACCTGGCGCTTCGCCAATAAAAACAATTTCAGATATAGGATTGCCATCTCCAGGCACTGCTTGTGTTGCAGTTTTCTTGAGTTCACACTCGCATTTTTCCTTCCATTTTTTATTTAAATCATCAAGTTTCTCTTTTTTATTCATAATACGATTGTATAGAATTAAAGCTTGATTATCAATCTTCTTTTCGCTATTGACTTTTGTATTTCAGTATGGTAGACTCTATTTAAGGAAAGGTTGTTATGAAAAAAACACATGGTTTTCCTCTCGAGCTAAAGCGCTTATGGGAGGAAACGTCAGCGAATTGGAAATGGATTGTTGCTTTCTTCTTAGTCTGCAACATACTCCTTTTCCTTCTAAGTCGCTTCTACAAATAAATATGGAGCGGCGGACAGGGGCTGCAACATTGCACGCCCCTTTTTATTTGGTGATATAATTTAGAGGTATGCAAAAATCCATTTTGATTATTTTTGGTCTTGGAACGCTAGTGGTAACTGGAGTGTATTTAGTATTTAATTCTTCTAAACAAGATACGACGCCCATCCCTCCACCACAAAGCGCTCCGACAGAAACAGCTTCTCCAAAAACTCCAGAGACGACAACGGAGCCGAAGAAAAATACTTCTACCACAACACCACCGCCTACCCAAACCACGACTTCGGATATTCCTGTCGCTCCTCCTGTTTCTCCTGCTCCGCCTGTCTCTGAAGTTTCCACCGTATGCAATACATCTCTCTTTAGTTCGGACGGTTTTGACAGCGCTCGGGTCATTTCAAGAGGAGCATGCGATTCTTTGAATAGCCTCTACGCGCAAGGCAAAATCTCCGGCAATGCGGGGGATACATACGAGAATCGCGATGGTCTACACGTGAATTTCTGCGAAGGTTGGACGCCAAATCCGGATTGTCCTCTTGCTTATAGATTGTTCCCCCAGCATGCATGGCTCCTCTCTGGCAGTGCAGGCAAAGCGACGGGGGTGCACAGTGGAGTGACGGTGGGCCAAGCCTCTTATTCCGGAGAAACCAGCGGGGGAGTCAAACACAGCATTCCCTATGTATTTTATAAAACTCAAAGCGGAGCGGATATTTTATACAATCAGTATACTCACAACAACCTTTACATTTATCCGTCTCTCGCAGAGTCTACTGGCGACAATATCGGGAACACATCGTATGTCATAAGTTCAGAAGATATTGCGAAAGCCGGCACGGATTATTATCATGCTCACGATTCATCCGGCAGTGATCTACCGTTTGTAAAAATAGCTCTGGCGACGCTGGCTTCGTTTCGGCCTGAAGTGAAAAGATCTCTGATTTCGGGGACGAATATAGATGGCAAGCGAGTATCATTTTTGATGCCGACTCTGCAGATGCTCATCCGGCATGCGCATCGTTCAGTAAGCACTGAGTCGGATTATTTAGGAAGTGTGGCACATGATAATACGAGCAGGGCCAACTACATGGCAGGTGGTCTTCCGCAACCTTCTTACGATTCAGCTAAACTAGTGCGTCTGGGAAGTGAACTCACTCTCAGCGAAGTTCCTCCGCTAGTGCGATTGAAAGTTCTTGCAGAAAATTTTACCGACAGCGAAAAGCTTTTTAATACTCCGGGCGCTATAGCGCGAAGTGTGTCTGTCGGCACAGCTCTGCGCAGTATCACAATTTCAGCTGAAGACAGTATTGATCTTGATGGTACTAAATCTAATCATATGTATGAATGGAGAGTTTTGCATGGAGATGCAAATAAAATTAAAATTACAAAAGATCAAAGTGTTCCCGGAAGGGCAGTGATTGAATTTACTGGGGGAGATATTTGGAAGCGGCTAGATGTGGGAGTGTTTGTGAAAAAACAAAATGGTAAATACTATTCCGTGCCGGGGATTGTGTCGGTGTATGTGCGTTAGTAATTTTCTGAATGTGACCCTAATTATACGGAATTGGAACCTTGTTTTCAATCAAATAAAGGGTTTTTCCATTCTTTCAATCTAAAATTCACACGAGAATGGAAAGTCTCTCCTGGTTTAACTTTCTCTGGATCTACAACAAGCCCTCCCTTATTTCGCATTACAGGCTCTACGCAAACAAAATCTTTCCCAGGCATAGACCAAATCCAAATTTTCCTAAATTCTGGCGAAGCATCAATTACAAGTGTTCCAAGCCCAGGAATCACCACTTCCATTACGGCATTCGAATCTTTCACTTTGGGATTGTCTATGGATATAGCTTTCCCGTTTGCCCAGACTTCTATTTGTTCTTCTATAAATTTTCCTCCATCGAAATTAAATTTAATCTCGCTTTTTTTATCTTGTGGAACTTTGAAATATGGATGCAATCCCATTGAAAGGGGTAGTTCTTCATTGTCTTCTAAATTTTCTACTTCTTGGTCCACCGAAAAAGAACCATTTTCCCTAAAATTTGCATCAATGGATAGACGAAAATCAACAGGAAACATTTTTTTAGTTTCTTCGCTGGACGTTAATGTTTCCCTGAATCCTTTTTTAGATTTTTTAGTTTTCCATCTAGAAGAATCTCTAGCGAAACCATGTTGTTTTAGGTTGGGATATTGTGGACCTTCAAGAGGTCCAGCGTTAGGGAAGAGTATTGGAATACCACCCTTAACATTTACTTTAGGGTTTTGCAATGTTGCTTCATCTAAATAGAGAATTTCCTTACCCTTAAATTTTATTGAAGTAATAATTCCACCACGCTCAGGACAAAAAGAAACTTGATTACCTTCAGGTGTTGTAATTGTTTCAATTTTAACAGCACGATTTTCTATTGGATTTTCCATATAAAAATTATAACATGCCGAAGTTTCATTTTGTGACTCTACCGGGAATCGCACCCGGATTTAGTGCTTGAAAAGCACTCGTCCTAACTATTAGACGATAGAGCCAGACAAGTATCATCTTATATTATTTTTGAAAAAATCGCAAAAAGTGCTAGATTAAAATCAAGGAGATGTGGCAGAGCGGTTGAATGCACCGGTTTCGAAAACCGGCATACCGAAAGGTATCGTGAGTTCAAATCTCACCATCTCCGCCATGGCGTCTTATTGTGCTACAATAGGAGGGTACGATAGATATGTTTTAGTCGGCGTATTTTTCGATACGATTATCATTTAATCCCGACGCCCTTACAGGGTCGGGACCCCGACAGAATCGTCGGGGTTGAGAAAAAATTTATGGCTGAGCAAACAATGTATGAGAAGTTAAAAGCAAATTGTGCATGTGGTTCTGGAAAGTCTTATGTGCAATGTTGTGGTAAGGGCGAGATATGCCCTTGCGGTTCTGGTAAAAAGGCGATTGACTGTTGTTTCGTAAGTCCTGAAACTCATCAGTAAAAATAGAATAAAAAAAAGCCCTGGAAGGGGCTTTTTTTTATTTAGTATGTATCGCTAGATAAATATCTTCGAGCGCGCGGACGGCGTCACCGGCCGCTATATTGTTTTGGTGGTACAAAATATTCGTGCAATCTCCCGCCGCCCAGATGCCGGGAGTTTCTGTTTTTTGGTTTAAAGGATTTATTTTGACTCGGCCGTATTCATCGAGCGGGACGACATCCTTGGCAAAGTCGGTATTTGGAATCTGGCCGATTTCCACAAAGATGCCAGAGACTTTCAATTCTGTTTCTTGGCCGGTTGTTCTGTCTTTATAAACAATGCCTTCGACAAATTTATCACCCTTCACTTCTAAAATATCCACATTTTTAATCGCTTTCATTTTTGGATTTTTCAAAACTTTTTCCACGGTGATTTCATCCGCTCGATTAAAAGATTCGCTGCGGTGTAGAAGTGTGACTGATTTGCAGTAAGCGAGCAATTGAGAAGCAGTTTCAAATCCGGCATTGCCTCCGCCAGCCACAACTACATCCATTCCCGAAAATAGAGGCCCGTCGCAAGAGGCGCAATAGGTGAGTCCCTTGTGTTCGAGTCTATCTGCATTTTTGGCTTCGAGTTTTCTGCGACCGCTACCACTCGATATCAAAACTGTTTTTGTCTCAAATTCTCCACCTGATTCAGTTTTAACTTTGAAATTATCACCATTTTTCTCAATTTTTATTACTTTCTCGCCGTCTTTTACTAAAAGGGTCGAGCCCATGTCTTCTGCCTCTTTGAGATTTTCAGTGCCGATGGCATTTGCCATCACATGCTTTTTTAAATTTTCCGCCAGCTCATTGCCGGAGATGGAAGTAGTTCCAATCCAGTTGTAAATCTTTTCAGAGACGATAGATTGTCCGCCCCATTCGGCAGTGATAAAAAGCGTCTCTAATCTTTTGCGAGAAGCATACACCGCCGCCGCCGCGCCCGCCGGCCCGCCCCCAATAATTATTAAATCGTAAGTCATAATTATATTATATATTATTATAAAACTTTTTGGAAATTTTAGAAGAAAAATTTAGACACCCTTTCTTGGCATACTTTTTATAAAGCAATCTATCTGGCACAGCTGTGCCAGCGAACTGCTCGTCGATCAAGAAAATAATAGAAAGAGTACTTTCTTTATTTTCTAATCTCCTGCGCAAGGCTTTCTAAAAAGTACGCCTGCGACGAGTAAGTCTAAATTTTTACTTCTTTCTCCTTAGAAATGCTGGAATAGCGCTCCAGTCCTCCGTATCGTCTTCTATGATGATATCTTTGATCGGTTCTGTCTTCTTGTTGTCCATTTTCTTTATGAAATCATTACTGCCGATGTTCCCGCTCTTGATGGTGTTGCTTATTTCCTTTTTCGCTGTATTTGCATTGTCTTCTTTTAGGAGTGTCTGGCCTGTGTTACCAGTCGCGCTAAAGAGGCTCTTCCTAGGTGTATCAGCAGGGAAGTTGGTCGCAATAACGGTAACTTTTATTTCACCCTTTTTTAATTTTTCATCGCGAATCGTGCCGAAAATAACTTTCGCATCCTTGTCGATTGATTCTGTTATTACCTTTGCTGCTTCTTGGATTTCATGAATAGTTAGATCATCTCCGCCAGAGATGGCAAAGAGGACGCCTTTCGCGCCGTGAATTGATACCTCTAAGAGCGGAGAGTTGATCGCCGCCAAGGCTGCTTTTTCCGCTCGTTTTTCGCCTGAAGAAGTGCCGATGCCCATGAGCGCGCTGCCAGCGTCTCTCATGACGGCTTTGATATCTGCGAAGTCGACATTGATGATGCCCGGAGTAGTGATAAGGTCGGAAATACCTTCTACCGCTTGGCGCAAGACGTTGTCCGCACTGCTAAAAGCGTCTTTAAAATTAGTATTTTTGTCAGCTAGTTGGAGAAGTTTGTCGTTTGGAATGACGATGATTGCGTCTACTTCTTTAGACAATTCTTCGATTCCTTTTTCGGCAATTTTCATTCGGTGATTGCCTTCAAAGAAGAAAGGCTTGGTCGTCACTGCGACAGTCAGGATGCCTTGCTCTTTTGCTGCGCGTGCGACGATGGGTGCTGCGCCGGTGCCGGTGCCTCCGCCCATTCCGCAAGCGATGAAGATCATATCCGCTCCCTTGATCACGTCTTGGATTTCAGATTTTGTTTCTTCGGCCGCTTTTTTGCCAACCTCTGGATCCATTCCCGCGCCGAGACCTTTGGTCAAATTTTTCCCGATATGAATTTTCTTATCCGCTAGAGAGTGGTGCAAGTCTTGAGTATCGGTATTCATACAGATAAAGGAGACCCCTTTGACCTTGGAATTTATCATATGGTTTATGGCATTTTTCCCTGAGCCACCTACTCCGATGACCATAATGCGAGCGAAACTCTGTATATCTTGGTTTACTTTTGGCATAGTTTTTCTTGCCCCGCCGTGGCGTGGGCTTGTTAATAATTTACTTGTATAAAGGCATACTAGCACTGAAGTAAAAAAAAGCAACTAATTAGGTTCTAGTGATTAGGTTCTAGTTTCTAGTCGCTAGCACCTAGAACCTAATTTTTTACGGCATTAGCTGTTTGATGCTTGATTTTACAGTATTTTTCAGGTCTTTAAATAAATTTCGCAGTGAGCCTTCGGAGTAGCCGCTCTCGTCTCGGAGAGCGGTGACGAGTCCGAGCGCGGCAAACCAAGCCGAGTCGCGAAGTTTAGTTTTTGAATTGCCAAAAATCTCGGTCGCTCCGGCGCTGGCGGGGAGTTTCAGGATAGATTTGGAAAGTTCCAGCAGTCCCGGTAGATTGCTACCTCCGCCCACAAATACGATGCCCGCCGGCAAGAGTCCACTTCGTTTTATTTTTTTCAGTTGATTTTCTATGGATTCAAAAATATCATAAAGGCGCGCCTCGATAAATTCGTCCAACTTTTTCTTTGAAAATTCTTCTGAAATATTTCCAAGTTTTAATTCATCCGCTTCTTCGAGCGTGATTTTAAATCCGAGCGCGATGTCATTCGTGATATTCGCAGATCCGATGGAAAAAGTATGGATCAAAATCGGCAAGCCGTTTTCAAAAATGGCGAGCGTTGTCGTCTGATGTCCGATGGAGACCAGCGCTACTCCTACAATTTTTTGTTTTTCCGACAATGCAATTTGCGCCATAGCGATAGGGGAGGCGATGACATCGATAGTCTCCACTCCCGCCTTGGCTACGACTTCGATCAAGTCTTCCAGATGCTGCATAGAATAAGTCACAAAAAAAGCTTTTACTTCGAGCTTTGTCCCGCGCATGCCTTCTAGCCGGCCGAGGACTTCTCTGCCGTCGAGTCTGGAAGAAATATGGAATGTTTGAATGATTTTTTTATTGCTTAAATTCAAATTATCTTCGCAATCCGCAAGTGCTTTGGTTATGTCCAGGTTGGTAACTTCGCCGTCGGCTTTAGAAATGATGACTGAGCCAGAGCTCCATTCTCCGCGCAAGGAAACTCCGCCGACGGAGAGGAATGCGCGTTTTATTTTTATGCCGCTAGATTTCTCTGCCATTGCTACGGCATTTTTGACGGAGATCACTAGCTCCAAAGAGTCATCAGAGTCATCCACATATCCATTCTTCATGCCCCTAGTCTCGCTCTCGCCCGCGCCGATGACTCTAGGATTTTTTTCTCCTTTTAAAAATTCTCCCACCACGATCCTCGTCATGGAGGATCCCACGTCTATTCCCACTGAAATATTTCTGTTCATATTTTTTCTCGGCTCTTTCCATTGTACTACTATGTTTCATTCCTTTCAAATGAAGCATGCCGTGGATAACTAAAAACCCCAGCCATTTTCGATAAGGGCGATCCAAATTTTTTGCTTCGTGGCGGATCACGGCCGGGCACAGCACCAGCTCGCCGGAATTTTTAGAAAAAGCAAAAGAGAGGACATTGGTCGCTTTGTCCTTTTTTCTATATTTTTTATTTATTTCTCTAGATTTTTTTTCTGCTACCAGCGCAATCGAAAGTTCGTAACTTTTTCCGAGTATATCTTTTTTAATTTTCTCAAACATGGTTACTTTGTCACCATCTTGCCGAGTTTTTTCAAATGTTCTATCTCGATTCTGCGAGCCATCCTCTTGAGCGCGCTTTTTTTCACTTTAAGTTTGGATTCTTTGCGGACATTATAACGAGCGCCTTTAACTTTGCGGATTATGCCAGACTCTTGAATCCTGCGCGAAAAACGGCGCAAAATGCTTGAATTGTTTTCATTTGGGTTTTTCTTCACCTCTATTACTGTGTTTGCCATAGTCCATAGACTACCACATAAACGATTTTTAGCAAACCATTGACAAAGTGGTAAAAAAGTGTATTATACCTTTCGGGAGGTAATAGCTGGCGGGTCTGTTCTTGTGAACAGGATAGTTCGTCCAGCTGCGTTCGAAGAAAACACAAAACACAGTACATATGGGAAAAGACAGAAAACTTTTCATTACGTTTCGTAATGAAACAACTCGCACCCCTATTTCTACAGAGGAATTCGAGGTGATTAGGAATAATGGACGGCCCGTGAGCCGCGAGGAGTTGCCGCAATTGTTGTCGGCGAAGATTGCACCGTCGAGTCGCAAGTTGTACAACGTGACCGACGATCGGAACAGTGGGTTGGGACAGTTCTAGCGTCCCCAAATCTTCAAAATCCGGTACGTTCTTAATTGGACGTACCGGCTTTTTTGTTGACCCGGTAGTGAGACTTTTTCAAAGAAAAAGCTCTACTACCGGGTTGACTTTTTTATAAAAAAAGAATAAATTGAAAGCATGAATCAATCGGCAGATTATATAACTAAAGAAAAAAGGAAAGCTTTGGAAATCGAACTCGAAGATTTGAAAGGACCGAAGAGGAAAGAAATTTTGGCGAATTTAGAATACGCAAAATCATTAGGCGATTTGTCCGAAAATGCGGAATATCATCAGACGCGCGAAGATCAAGGCAAGCTCGAAGAGCGCATCGCTAAAATAGAACAAATTTTACAATCCTCGCAAACTATTTCCGGGGGCGGGGGAGATGTGATCGAAGTTGGATCAAAGGTTGTGGTCCAAAAAGAAGGTACCAAAGAAGATAAGACATATATGATTGTCGGCTCAGAAGAAGCAGATATGGTAGCTGGTAAAATTTCTAACAGATCTCCTTTTGGAGAAGCGCTTTTCGGTAAAAAGAAAGGCGGCGCTGTCTCCTTCAAGACTCCGAATGGAGTAGTTAATTATAAAATTCTGAGCGTTTCTTAAACGTATAACATATATAATGTCTTCAATTGATGAAATTAGAGATGCGAGAATAAAAAAACTTGAACTTTTACGCAGCCGTGGCGTAAATCCGTATCCAGCGGAAGCAAATAGAGAAATTTCTCTAAAAGAGGCGACAGAAAAATTTGATGATCTAGAAAAGCCTGCCCGCCGTGGAGGGAAAAAAGAAACCAAGTGGATCTCTGGCAGGATCATGTCTATTCGCGGCCAAGGCGCTATTATTTTTATAACTCTCAATGATGGTACAGGAACTTTTCAAGGTTTACTCAAAAAAGATATTTTAAGCGATGATAAATTTGATTTTTTTAATGCTGTCGTCGACATTGGGGATTTTATAGAAATTCAAGGCAGTTTTTTTACGACCAAAAGAGGGGAAAAAACACTAGAAGCAAAAGATTGGCGGATGCTCAGCAAGAGTCTGCGACCACTGCCGGAAAAGTGGCATGGCTTGCAGGATGTAGAAGAAAGATTTCGCAAACGCTACTTGGATATTTTAATGAATCCAGAACTCAAAGAACTTTTTGAAAAGAAGGCGAAGTTTTGGAGCGCTACTCGTAATTTTTTGAAAAAAGAAAATTTTCTGGAGGTGGAAACTCCGACGCTAGAGATCACGACTGGCGGGGCGGAGGCCAGACCGTTTCAGACGCATCACAATGATTTTGACATAGATGTTTTTATGCGTATATCTGTCGGCGAGCTTTGGCAGAAGAGATTGCTGGCAGCAGGTTTTCCGCGAGTTTTTGAGATCGGCAGAGTCTACAGAAATGAAGGTTCGAGTCCGGAGCATACGCAAGAATTTACTGGTATGGAATTTTATGCTGGTTATATGGACTACAGGGAAGGCATGGAGTTTACAGAAAAAATGATAAAAGAAGTTGCCTTGGAGACATTTGGGACATTAGAATTTGAAACACACGGACACAAAGTTGACTTATCAAAAAAATGGGAACGCATTTCGTATGTTGAGACGATAAAGAAAATGCTCGATGTGGATGTGCTCTCTTCAACTGAGAAAGAAATGATGAAAAAATTAGATGAGGTTGGAGTGAAATACGAAGGCGCGAACAAGGAACGCTTGACCGACTCGCTCTGGAAACATTGCCGCAAGCAGATCGTGGGACCGGTGTGGCTCGTCGATGTGCCGAGGTTAGTTTCTCCGCTGTCAAAAGCCAAACCGGAAAATCCACTACTCACCGAACGTGTGCAATTGATTTTAGCTGGCGCCGAGATGACCAACGGATTTTCTGAATTAAATGATCCGATAGATCAATCTGAACGTTTTGAAGTTCAAAGAAAATTAATTGAGAAGGGAGATGAAGAAGCGATGATGCCGGACGATGAATTTGTAGAGATGCTGGAGCATGGCATGCCTCCGGCTTTTGGTTTTGCTTATGGCGAAAGATTGTTCGCATTTCTAGTAGACAAACCACTACGCGAGACGCAACTTTTCCCATTGATGAAGCCAAAGAAAGAATAAAAATATGGAACGAAAATCATCAAAAATAGATAAGAAAGACGTTCAACGTCCGCCAACACTTGAAGAAGCACAAAATATGCTGGCGTTTGCAGATTCACAGATCGAAAAATTAAAAGCAACCGGCAGTGAAGACAAACGTCTCCTTGAATATTTAAATCAGAAAAGAGATAAAGCAATCAAAGCAATAGCTAGGATTGAGGGGGAAAGTAAAAAATAGAAAAAACGGAAGCAAGGCTTCCGTTTTTTGTTTTAGGAAAATGAAAATCCCCGGAACCAGAGATTCTCGGGGAAATTTTTTGACGCTTTTTTTAAGCGTCGATAGTTTTACAGTGGGACCACCCCACCAGGAACCTGGACTTCATGCACTGAAGCCAGACTGATCTGATGGGGTGCCCACTGCTGGCGGGAGGACGCCGATGGGAACACACACAATATAAAATACAATACAGGAAAAGTCAATAAAAGTTATCCCCAGATGGGGCTTGTTTTTGTTTGCTTTGTATTTATTGGTGGTTTACAATATATATCAGGTGGGAAAAAGTGGGAAATAATAATTTTATGTTGATCGGCGAATACATTCACACAATAGACGAGAAAAACAGAGTTTCCATGCCGGCAAAGTTTCGCCAAGAGCTCGGCAAGAAAATTATTATTACTCCCGGACTTGGTCAATGCTTGTTCATTTTCACAATCAAAGAATGGCAAAAAGTTTCCCAAAAACTTTCCGACTCGGATTCTGATTTATCTTTTTTAAAAGCTGATCAGAGAAGTTTCAACCGATACATGTTTGGTCGCGCGGCGGAAGTAGAGATAGATTCTATCGGCAGGATCTTGATTCCGGATTTTCTCAAAGAAAGAATCGGTTTGAAGAATTCGGCGGCGGTCATCGGAGTCAAAGACAGAGTAGAAATATGGAACGAGAGCGCATGGTCGGAGCAAAAGGCAATCGTGGAAAAGCAGGCGGAGCAGTTGGCGGAAAAACTTGGGAATGAAAAATCATGAGTTTACACAGGACAGTTCTTTTAAATGAAACAATAGACGGTTTGGATTTGAAATCCGGTTCAGTAGTTCTGGACGGCACTTTTGGCGGAGGGGGGCATTCTCGGGAGATTTGTAAGAGATATCCCGGGGTCAAAATAATTGCTCTGGATCAAGATTCAAGCACTCTAAAAAATAAAGACAGTAACTGTGAAATTATTTTTCATAACGAAAATTTCAGAAATTTAGATAGAGTTTTATCCGCCCAAGGCGGACCCGCCTCGGGCGGGGAAAAGGTTGACGGAATTATTTTTGATCTAGGTTTGAGTTCTGACCAATTACAGAATTCTGGACGAGGATTTTCTTTTTTGATCGATGAGTCCCTCATCATGCAAATGAAAAATTCAGGGAAAGAAAATCCTTCAGGAGAAGATATCACAGCGCAAGAAATTGTGAATACTTGGGGAGAAGAGAGTTTGGCCGATATTATTTATGGTTACGGCGAAGAAAAACAGGCGCGCCGAATAGCGAAAGCAATAGTGGAATCTAGGAAAAAACAGGAAATAAAAACCACTTTTGATTTAGTAAAAATAATCGAACAGGCAATTCCGGCAAAGTTTCGCAAAGGTAGGATACACTGTGCCACCAAGACTTTTCAGGCAATACGCATAGCAGTAAATGACGAATTGGGAGCTCTGGCAGAAGGTTTGCAGAAAGGTTTCGAAGCATTGAGGGCAGGTGGCAGGATGTCGGTGATTTCTTTTCATAGTTTGGAAGACAGAATAGTCAAAAAGTTTTTCAGAAAACAGGCGGAAGATAAAAAAGCATTTTTAATAAATAAAAAACCGATCATTGCGTCGGGGGAAGAAGTTAAAAATAATCCCCGAGCAAGAAGCGCAAAGTTAAGGATTTTGGAAAAAATATGAGACAGATAAGTGCAAAATTCAATATGTATATGGCCCGAGAAGGTGCAATCAATAACAACATTGAGAAACTTTCCTTACATTTTATCCTTTTGTCTTTTGGAGTGCTGGCGCTTTTGTATCTAATATTTTTAGGGAACATGGTCAAAAACATCGTTGAACGCCGCAGTCTAGAAGCACGGGCTGTTTCTCTCTCTAATGAAGTTCGAAATTTAGAAGTCACTTATTTATCTCTGTCCAAAGGTGTCGATCTGCCTATGTCGTATTCCATGGGGTTTAAAGAAACAAAAGCAACCTTCGTTTCTCGCAAATCTGTCAATTCCCTTGGCCTAAATTCCGGCGAGACTTTTGGCAATACAGAGATAGCCAAAAATAATGATTTATAGTTATGGCATACAGTTTTATTTTTAGATCTAGAATTATACTTTTTTGCGTTGTAGTTTTCTTTTTGGTTTTAGTGGGCAAACTTTTCTTGGTTCAGATAGTGCATCGCGATCTTTATTCAGATTCGGCGGATCGCCAATATTTCACGCCCGGGAGCAATATTTATGAACGCGGGACTATTTTTTTTCAAAGTAAAAGCAAAGACCAGGGGGGCGGACCTAAAAACGGACAGTTGATCGCGGCGGCCACTCAGGCATCCGGATTCAAAGTCGCTATCGATCCGAGTAAAATTACTGATGCCGAAAGTGTTTATCTAAAATTATCAAAAATAATAATTTTAGACCGCGATGAATTTTTAGAGAAGGCGGGGAAGACCTCGGACTCCTATGAAGAAGTCGCGCATCGCCTTTCTAAGACATCGGCCGATGCTATTTCCTCCCTTAAAATTCCCGGTGTTAATATTTTTAAAGAAAAATGGCGATTTTACCCCGGAGGAACGCTTGCTTCGCACGCACTGGGCTTCATCGGGTACAAGGGGAATGAGCTGGGGGGTCGTTATGGTCTAGAGAGACAATATGACGAACTTTTAGCGCGTCGAAGTGACACTCCTTATGTTAATTTTTTCGCGGAAGTTTTTTCTAACATAAATAAAACTTTATTTAAGCATGAGACAGCGCAAGGGGATGTGATCACTACGATTGAGCCGACGGTTCAAGATTTTTTAGAAAATAAATTGGGAGAGGTAAAGGAAAAATATCAGATTGATTCTATCGGTGGAATAATCATGAATCCGATGGACGGCTCCATTTACGCCTTCGGGGTCAAGCCGGACTTTAATCCAAATGATTTTTCTAAAGAAAAAACATCCACCTTTTCTAATCCGCTGGTGGAGAGCGTTTTAGAATTCGGCTCAGTGGTGAAGCCGCTCGTCATGGCCGCCGCACTGGATGCGGGAGTGGTCACTGCTAATACTACGTACAATGATAAGGGATCAGTGATAGTTGAGAAAAAAGAGATATTCAACTTTGATAAAAAGGCTAGGGGTCCGGGTACGAGCATGCAAGAAGTTTTGAACCAATCTCTGAATACCGGAATGGTTTTCGTAGAACAAAAATTGGGTAAAATAAAACTGCGTGATTATTTATTTTCATTTGGCATAAAAGATAAGACGGGAATTGATTTGCCAAATGAGACGAGGGGCTTGGTCTCTAATCTAAATGTTAGTCGCGAGTTTGAATATGCCAATGCTGCCTTTGGTCAGGGAATAGCTTTTACCCCTGTGGCAATGATCCGAGCTTTAGCGTCGCTAGCAAATGGAGGAAATTTAGTCGTGCCTCATGTTGTCAAAGAAATAAAATATGAAAATGGCAGTTCGAAAGTCATGAGCTATCCCACCGTCCGCACCAAAATCACAGAGGAAACAGGCGAAGAAATAACTAGGATGCTGGTGACGGTGATGGACAAAGCGATCAAAGGAGGTCTGGCAAAATTAGATCATTTCAGCGTGGCGGTAAAAACAGGTACGGCGCAGGTTGCAGATAATATTAACGGAGGATATTATGAAGACAGGCACACGCATTCCTTTGTCGGTTATTTCCCGGCTTATGATCCGAAATTTATAGTTTTCCTTTATGCGGTAAATCCCAAAGGCGTGCCCTATGCGGCGACCACCTGGACTGACCCATTCTTGGAAATAACAAAATTTTTATTGAATTATTACGAAATTCCGCCAGACAGATAACCTCACCCCAGCCCTCTCCTGAAAGGAGAGGGAGAAATCATGAAAATTACACTTAAAAAAATAATAGCTTATATCTTGCAATTGGAATCACGCCTGGTAATTTGGAGATATAAACCAAAAATAGTCGCTATTACCGGGAGCGTCGGCAAGACTTCTACCAAAGACGCCGTTTACGCGGTTTTGTCCGGAGTTTCTTATGTCCGTAAAAGTGATAAAAGCTACAACAGCGAAATAGGATTGCCGCTTGCTATTTTAGGTGTTCCAAACGGATGGAGCAATCCTTTTGTCTGGCTCAAAAATATTTTAGAGGGCCTATGGCTCATTATAAATCCATTTTCTCAAAAATATCCGAAGTGGCTGGTGCTAGAAGTGGGCATAGGAAAGGAAGGAGACATGCGTCGTACTGCCCTGTGGCTGAAAACAGATGTGGTCATCGTCACGGCGATAGGAGAAACTCCAGTTCACATTGAATTTTTTAATTCACGCAAAAATTTGATAGAAGAGAAAAGCAAACTCATTGATACATTGAAACACGACGGAGTTTTGATCTTGAATGCTGACGATTCCGATGTGCTAGAAATGAAAAGCAGAACAAAAAATATCACGATCACGTACGGCTTCAAGGAAGGCGCAGATATTTTAGGTTCGCAAGATGTCATTCTTTATGATGACAAAGGAGAGTCTGCGGACAATGGTCCGGGTAAACCGCAGGGAATAATTTTCAGAGTAGATGAAGCTGGGAATAGCCTGCCTGTCGCCATCGAGGGAGTGTTCGGCCGGAATCATGTCTACGCTTCTCTGGCGGCATTGGCGTTTTGTTCTGGTTTAAAATTAAATATGTTGGATGCCATAAATTCGCTGAAGCGATATGATGTCCCGCCCGGGAGGATGCGGCTACTCGACGGCATCAATGATTCTCTCATTATTGACGATACTTATAATTCTTCTCCAGCTGCCTGCCAGTCCGCGCTTTTGACTTTAAGAGAAGTAAAGTGTTCCTGCCGCAAGATCGCTATACTCGGAGATATGCTAGAATTAGGAAAGCACACCGAAGAGGCTCATAGAAATATCGGCAAAATTGGGAGAGAGCACTGTGATGTGCTCATCGTTGTCGGGCCGAGAGCGCAAGCTATTTTAGAGGGCGCGCTGGAGGCGGGCTTGAGTAAAGAAAATATTTTTGAATTTACGGATTCTTCGGCGGCCGGCGAGTTCGTGAAAACTTTTGTAAAGAAGGGTGACCTTGTACTGATAAAAGGATCTCAGGGCATGCGCATGGAGCGGGTCGCGGAGGCAATACTCCTAGATGTGGAAAATAAAGATAAATTATTGGTGCGCCAAGATGATGAATGGCAAAAAATAAAGTAAAATAAAGTAAAAATGAAAAGATTAATCGATCCAAAAATATATATTCCGGCGGTGGCTGCACTCTCGGGTTGCGCGCTTGCGGCACTCCTTTATTTTGGCTTTCAAACTTTTACCAATTATAAGATGCAAAAAGAAGAGGCGATCCAAATCCAAAAAGAAAAGGAGAGAGAGCTCGAATTGCAAAAAGAACAGGACTCTGCGGCAAGAGAGTTAAAAGAAAGGTTGCGGGATGCCGAGCTAGCAGATTTGAAGCAGCAGCTTTTAGATTTGCAAAACAAATCTTCTGAAGTTAAAACTGTGACCAATACAGTGGAAGCCAAGGACACTATCGTAGATATAGTCAAAGAATGGGGTCCGAGAGTGGCGCATATGGAATGCAATTGGTTTTATCCAAATGGAGTTCTCTTTGCTAAATCAACGGGCTCAGCGACGATAATCAACTTTACTAATTTAGGGATTCGAGCTGTCACTAGCAAACATATTTTAGCTGAAAAAAAGAATTATGCTCCGAATGTTTGCAAGATATTGCTTGCTGATGAAACTGAATATTCAGTTTTAATTAATGAAAATACTGTCAGCGTTGGTCCAAATGAGGATTGGGCGTATTTGACATTGCCTAAAGACGCGCGTCTCACCAGCATTACAAAATCAACTGTAAAATTATGCCAGAATGTGGAGATCGGAGACAAGCTCCTTGTTTTAGGGTATCCCATTATCGGTTCTAAAACTGGATTGACGGTCACAGAAGGAATTTTGTCCGGTTTTGATAGAGATTATTACATTACATCGGCCAAAATTGACAAGGGGAATTCTGGCGGAGCAGCTGTCTTGATAAAAAACGATTGCTATCTAGGAATACCCACCGCCTCAGTAGTGGGTGTAATTGAAAGTTTGGGCAGAATTCTCAAGGGTAGTTTTGTTATATCAAACTAAATCACATTTCGCCGGTAAATTTTACGATCCATGCTTCGATCTTATTTATGAGTGGAGATAAATGGGGTCTTTTTTCTGTGTGTTTTTTTATCAATAGACGAACTTTTGGCACGCATAGAGATACCAAGATAAAGCCAATGACCAGAAAGAGAATTCCTTGTAAAAAGGGTAGCACCAATCCGACCAATCCCAGTAGTATGAAAATAATTCCAACGATCAGCACCAATATTTTTTTTATTTTTTTATGCATAATTTATTGTAGCATTTTTTGTGACTCTACTGGGAATCGCACCCAGATTTAAAGCTTGAGAAGCTTTTGTCCTAACTATTAGACGATAGAGCCAATGGTAAAAATATAGCATTTTTATTAAAAAATTAAAAACTTGTCAACCTGCCACGTCGACAAGTTTATTCTTCAATTTTTGGTTTTTCCACTTCGAGCAATGAGAGTTCTGGAGAACTTCCAGCTATGCGCAAGACATCTTTGTCTATCTTTTTTAATTCTTTATTCGAGGCGTTGTAGTGATTTACGACGGTGCCGAGTGCGTTGCCTAATTTATTATGATACTCATCATAAGATTTTAAATGTTTGCCCAAGTCTTCCACTTTTTTGATTATTTCTTTCGCGGATTCTTCTATTTTAAGAGCCTTCAATCCTTGTAGGACAGTTTGCAAGTAGGCCAAAAAAGAAGTGGGGGAAGTGATGATGACTTTGTATTTTCCAGCTGCGCGCTGGATCAAATTTTCAGCATTTTCTTCGAGCGAGCCAACTTTGTTTGTTAGAAGGTCATAGTAAATTGCCTCGTGAGGGATAAACATAAAAGCGAAATCAGTTGTACCCTTGGTCGGCTGGATGTATTTTGCGGTTTCGGTAATTCTATTTTTCAAATCATTCACAAAAATTATTTCTAATCTTTTTTTCTCTGTTCCATCTCTCTCTTCCACCATTTTGTTGTAATTCTCCAGTGAGAATTTTGAATCTATCGGAATAATTTTATCTTTCACGAAAACCACGGCGTCGACGATCGTTTTATCCGGAAACTCATACTGCATTTGATAACTGCCGGGCGGCAAAACATTTTTTAGAACAGTTTCGAGGTAATATTCTCCCAAAATGCCGCGCTGTTTAGGATTTTTTAAAATATTTTCTAAGCTCTGTAGCTGATCGGCAAAGGAAATCACTTGTTTATTCGTCTCGTCTAGCCTAGTGAGCCGTTCCGTCACATCCCTGATGATTTTATTTGATTCACTAGAATGGAATTTTAAACTCTCGTTGACTTGTTTATGAGATTCGCCTATTTTATTGTCTACCGTCCTCGAGAGTTCGTTTATTTGGGTAAGAATAAGATTCAATCCCACATCTCCATTTTGCACATTCTCTTTGTCTTTCTTGCGTCCAAAAACAAAATAAGCCAGAGCTATTCCGCCCGCTATCCCTAAAACTATCCAAACAGCATTTTCCATGTCTTTATTTTATCACTCCCAGGTAAAAATAAGAAGCCGCCTGTGGAAGCTCGGCTTTCCACGGCGGCGATGTGTTTTTTTATTGTCCGATTATCCTTTCTACTTGGATTGTTGATCTTTCCAGCAGATCTTGGATATCACCGTCATTTCCGTTGGTGATTTCCAAGATCATCTTTCTCGAGTCTCTTATCGTGACTCGTTTTCTGGTGTAGTGAAGAACAAACAGCACTACCGCATCCAGATTCAGCTCCTCCGGAGCGTGAACAATTTTCACGAACATAATTTGTACCTCCTCATCTTAAAATTAACATACGTGGAGTCGCTGTCAAGCTTCCAAATAATGCCTCAATGTATAAATCCAGTCTTCGTCGATCTGATCGCTTTTTTCTTTCTCACGCAGCAGCCACTCTAGCCAGCCGCGGTCTATTTGTAGCACCTCTTCTACTTTCTTGCCCTTGTATTTACCAAAATTTAAAGTTCTGATCAGTGACGGATGTGAAGAAATCTCTATCATTTTTTCAATCACTTTATTTTCATCCATATTTTCTTCTGCTGATTCTTTTTGCATTTTATTTTTCAATCTTTCAAAAAGCTTGGATAATACCAAAACATCTCCCATCGCATCATGCGCAGTCGCGTCTATTTCTATATCTAATAAATAGCGTAAGTATTGCAAATTGTATTTTTCTATTTTTTCTTCTTTGTCCAGATATCTGGCGAGTCGTAGGGTGCAAATGAAATTAGCCGGCTCGATGCCTTCCTTTTTTATTATCATCAGATCAAAAGGCGCGTTGTGCGCTATCACGACAGTATCTTTATCTTCAAAAAGTTTTTTAATCTTTGGCAGATCACCGCTTTCTTTGAAAGATTTTTTATCTTCCACCATTTTATTGGAAATATGGTGTACGGCCGAAGCTTCGGGCGGGATTTTGAACGGTGGCTTATAAAGACCGGTGAAATTCTCATCAGTGCTTTTATAAGCGATCTGACAAAGAAAATCTTTTTGTTCATTACCGGTAGTTTCCGTATCGAAAAATATTAACTTAGACATAGTGCTATTTTAGCACATTTCTGGTATAATTTATCCAGAAAAGTTAATTTATATGCTTCACGAACAAATAAAAAACGGAATAAAAGAGGCGATGATGGCAAAGGATGCCCTACGTTTGAAGGCTTTTCGCGCGATGTCGGCTGCTTTTACGAACGAACTTGTAGCTAAAAATAAAAAGCCACAGGAAATGCTTACTGATGAAGAAGCGATTGCTGTCATTATAAGGCTTGCCAAACAAAGAAAAGATTCGATCGAGCAATTTAAAAAAGGCAATCGGGAAGATCTGGTAAAGGAAGAAGAAGCGGAGCTTTCAATTCTAGAGACTTATTTACCAAAAATGATGAACAAAAGCGAGGTTGAGAAGATTGCAAAAGCGAAAAAAACGGAACTGGCTATCACGGATGCTACCAAAAAGGGGATGCTGATGTCGGCTTTGATGAAGGAATTAAAAGGCAAAGCGGACGGAGCTCTGGTCAAAGAAGTGGTAGATTCTTTATTTTAAAATGGTTGTTTCAAAGAAAAAATTAATAAAATTAGTAACACACGATGGGTCTTTTCACGCGGATGATATATTTGCCTGTGCGACGCTTTCTATCATGTTTGAGAAAGATAATAAGAAATTTGTAATAATTAGAACTCGAGATAAGGAAGTAATAGATAGTGCTGACTATGTATTTGATGTTGGGGGCATATATGATGAAAAATTAAATAGGTTTGATCATCATCAGACTGGTGGTGCAGGAAAAAGAAAAGAGAACATAGAATATGCTTCTTTTGGTTTGGTTTGGAAAAAATTTGGTGTAGAGCTCTGCGGATCCGCGAAGGCCAGCGAGATAATAGATAAAAAATTAGTTGCACCTATCGACGCGCATGATAATGGTTTTGATTTGGTTGAAAATAAATATGAAATTTCACCGTATTCTATTCAGCATTTTTTTTATTCAATGAGGCCAACGTGGCGAGAAGAACATGTAACGGATGATGAAATGTTTTTAAAGTGTGTAGGAATGGCAAAAGAAATTCTATCTCGTGAAATAATTCAAGCAACAGATGGAGTTTTGGCAGAAGATTTAGTTATTTCAACTTATCAAGATACACAAGACAAGAGGATTATTGTTTTAGATAAACATTACCCTTTTGAATATATCTTAGAAAATTTTTCTGAACCTCTTTTTGTAATTTGTCCTAGTAGAGTTATAAAGAATAAATGGACAGTCAAAGCACTTCGCGAAGATCCAAAAATTTTCAAAAACAGAAAAGACTTTCCAAAATCTTGGGCAGGACTTCATAATGAAGAATTGCAGAATGTTTCCGGAGTAAAAGATGCTGTGTTTTGCCATCGAGGACTTTTTTTAGCTGTCGCGAAATCTAAAGAAGGTGCGGTCGCGCTAGCAAAAAAAGCGCTAAGCCAGTAGAAAGTTCATAAAGTAATCAAGTTCATCAAGTGAAATTCCTTGTGGTATACTGACTTTATAAACTTTATAACTTTTAACTTTATAACTAACAATGGCATTCATTGACGAAATAAAAATATATGCAGAGGCTGGACGAGGTGGAAACGGCGTCGTGCGCTGGCATCGGCAGAAATTTGAACCGAAAGGCGGACCGGCGGGGGGAGATGCCGGACGAGGCGGGAATTTTTATGTTTCAGCTGTTCGTGATGTGCATATACTTTTAAAATATAAAGCGAAGAAAAGTTTTATTGCAGGCAGAGGAGAAGATGGTGGAAGTAAAAGCTTACATGGGGCCAACGGACAAGATTTTATTTTGGAATTACCGATAGGTTCTATTATTTCCAATACTGAGACTGATGAAAAATGGCAATTGACCGACGAAGGGCAAAAGATTTTACTTTTGAAGGGAGGATTTGGTGGATTTGGCAATGAGCATTTTAAAAGTTCGGTCAATACGACACCAAAAGAATCCAATATAGGAGGGCCTGGTGAAAGCGGAAATTTCAAAATAGAATTAGAGCTTTTTGCCGACATTGGATTCATCGGACTGCCGAATGCGGGAAAATCTTCTCTACTAAATGCGCTCTCCAACGCAGATGCAAAAGTGGGCGATTATCCGTTCACTACCCTTGATCCAAACTTGGGAGATTTTTTTGGCTATATTATTGCTGATATTCCGGGAGTTATCGAAGGGGCCTCAGAGGGTAAGGGTCTCGGGGTCAAATTTCTACGTCACATAAAACGCACCAAAATGCTTGCGCATTTAATATCTTTCGAAAATCCTAACATGATGAAAAGCTATAAAGAAATTCGCAAAGAATTAGCCAAATACGATAAAAATTTGGGTCTGGGTGAAGAGGGCCTATCTAGTAAAGAAGAGATCATCGTTTTGACTAAATCTGACGTAGTAGATGATCCAAAGATTGTCTCTAAAAAAGTAAAAGACTTTCAAAAAATAGCTAAAAACGTTTTTGCAATCTCCTTGTATGATGATAAAATGGTCAAAAAGTTTAGCGATGCTCTGATAAAGATTTTGAAGAAGAAATAGATTTATGAGATTATGAAAAAAAAGTATTACCCTACAATTGGATTGGAAATTCATGCTGAATTGAAAACAAACACAAAGATGTTTTGTAGCTGTAAAAATGATCCTGATGAGGAGAAGCCAAACGTGAATATTTGTCCGGTGTGCATGGCGCATCCGGGGGCTCTGCCGGTTATAAACAAAAAGGCGATCGAGAATGTGATCAAAGTCGGTCTAGCAGTCGATGGAAAGATTGCCGACTTTACAGAATTTGACCGCAAAAATTATTTTTATCCGGATATTCCGAAAGGCTATCAAATTTCACAATATAAATACCCAATAGTTTCTGGAGGGCATCTGGCTGATTTTGATATTACTCGGGTGCATTTAGAAGAAGATACGGCAAACAATAAACACGACCGCGGGGACTTTTCCTTGATTGATTTCAATCGCGCCGGAGTGCCACTCATGGAGCTCGTAACCGAAGCGACTACTTTTCAAAATGCTGACGAAGCAGCCAAGGGAGCGACAAAATTTGCTAAAGAGTTGCAGTTGGTGCTGTGGTATCTCGGAGTTTCTGAAGCGAACATGGAAAAAGGCGAAATGCGGGTGGAAGCCAATATTTCTGTTTCCACCGATCCAAAAAAATTAGGAACCAAAGTCGAAGTAAAAAATCTAAATTCTTTTCGCAGTGTTGAACGCGCCATAAAATACGAACTCGATCGAATGACACAGTTGCAAGAAGAAGATAAGGGATCGGAAATAGTGCAAGAGACGCGAGGTTGGGACGAAGGCAAGCAGAAAACTTTTTCTCAGAGAAAAAAGGAGGGTAGCGCGGATTACCGATATTTTCCAGAGCCGGATCTGCCGAAATTAAAACTCCATGCGGCTTTTGATTTAGACAAAATGAAGCATGATTTGCTTGAATTACCGATGGCAAAGCGCGCAAGGTATAAAAAAGATTTTGACATTAAAGATGAAGATGTAGAAGTTTATATAAATGATTCTGTTCTAGGTATGTGGTTCGAGGACATCGCAAAAACTTTAGATAATAAAGATAAGATTAAAATAGCTTCAAATTATATTACGACGGACTACATCGGACTCAAAAAGGCCAACTTGAACATCGGATGTCCAAGTGCGGAGAATTTTGCGGACCTTATAAATTTGATCGCTGAAAACAAGATTTCTTCGCGAGCGGCCAAAGACATTCTCGCTATGATAGTTGTAAAAGATGAATCACCGCTTAAAATAGCTACCGAGAAAAATTTGCTACAGAGTAATGATACAGGTGCGCTCAAAGAAATAGCGCAAAAAATTATTGATGCCAATCCGAAAGTCGTGGCGGATTATAAGGGCGGTAAAGAGGCGGCCCTGATGTCTTTGGTAGGACAAATTATGAAAGAAACAAAAGGTAGCGCCAATCCGTCAGTCACAAAACAAGTTTTAATTGATATACTAAAAGGATGAACCAAGAAATTTTGATTAAAACAGTGCAGCGTTTAGTGGAGCCGGGGAAAGGCCTTTTGGCTATCGATGAGAGTTTCAAGACTTGCGCCGGCCGTTTTGAAAAGCTCGGCGTGCCGAATACGGAGGAAACGCGCAGAGAGTATCGAGATCTCTTGATCACTGCGCCAGAAATTGAGAAATATGTTTCTGGATATATTCTTTTCGATGAGACTATCAGACAATCTACGCTTACGGGGGAAAGTTTCGTTTCTATTTTGCAGGGAAAGGGTATAGAGGTGGGTATAAAAGTCGACGCCGGCACGGTAGACTTTACAGGACATCCGGGAGAAAAGGTAACGGACGGTTTAGACGGATTAGAGGATCGATTGAAAGAATATAAAAAGATAGGAGCGACGTTTGCCAAATGGCGCGCAGTTTATACCATAGGAGAACATACTCCGAGTGAAGAATGCATGAAGGCAAACGCAGAAATTTTTGCAAAATATGCAACCTTGTGTCAAGAAAATGATATTGTGCCGATCGTGGAACCAGAGGTTCTAATGGATGGAGATCATGGCATGGAGCGGTCTTATGAAGTGACTGCGCGCAATCTAGAAGTTGTTTTCGATGAACTTAAAAGAGCCCTGGTCTTTATCCCAGGCATGATTTTAAAAACGAGCATGGTCCTTCCCGGGAAGGATGGAGAGGTGGCAGTGTACAACAAGGAAATAGCTCAAAATACCGTGAAATGCCTAAAGGAGAAAGTGCCAGAAGTGATCGGCGGAATTGTCTTTCTCTCTGGTGGACAGAAAGACGAAGAAGCAACGAAGAATTTAAACGCGATGCACAATTTAGGACCACTTTCTTGGCCGTTGACATTTTCTTACGGGCGAGCGATTCAGAACCCTGCTCTTTTAGCTTGGGCAAAAAATCCAAACGACGTGATAACCGCTCAAAAACTTCTTTTGCAGGCTGCAGAAAATAATAGTCTGGCTTCGATCGGAAAGTATGAAGATTTAATAAATCGTGTCAGAACGAGCAGGCACCGTGAATAAAAATAGCAGAAAAAATGCTATAATATTGGTGTGAAAGACGCAATTAAAATCTTTTTCAAAGGAGATGTGGAGGATAGTGAGGAAATCCTCTCAAAATATTCGCACGATGCGAGTCTGCTCGAAGTGCGGCCGAAGGTTGTCGCCTTTCCAAAAGATTCGGAGGATGTGAAAAATCTAGTGAGATGGGTGGGAGAAAATAAAAATAAATACGCAGATCCGGAAATGAACAAAGATTGGAAAGATCTCTCGATTACGGCGAGGTGCGCGGGCACAGATATGTCCGGCGGAGCGATCGGGGAATCAATAATTTTAGATTTTACGAGATACATGAATAGATTGATCTCTTTTTCTTTCGCGCCGCCTAGTATCACTGTAGAACCGGGTATGTTTTATCGGGATTTCGAGAAATTAACTTTAGAAAAAGGGCTCATTTTGCCTTGTTATACGGCTTCAAAATCCATCAATGCTGTGGGCGGAATGTTTGGCAACAATTCTGCCGGCGAAAGAACTTTGAAATACGGCAAGACGGAGGATTATATCTTGCAGACTAAAATGGTTTTTGCCGACGGGGCAGAAAAAATCGTAAAGCCCATTCCTCTGAATGAAATTGTTAAAAACGGAGAAATATATAAAAAAATTTACGATTTAATTAAGAATAATGAAAAAGAGATAGGTCTAGCCAAGCCCAATGTGCACAAAAATTCCGCCGGCTACTATATTTGGAATGTTGTTCAAAAAAACGTTTTCGATTTGAATAAACTTCTAGTCGGCTCGCAGGGGACTCTGGGTATCGCTACCGAAATTACTTTCAGATTAGTGCCGGAGAAAAAATATTCCAAACTGGTGGTTATTTTTATGAAAGATTTACAGCCGCTTGGCCGCTTGGTGGATGAAATTTTGACGCTTAATCCGGAAACATTGGAGACGTACGATGACAAGACGATGAAGTTAGCCGTCAAATTTTTCCCTGATTTCCTAAAACATAAAGGATTTTTCGGGATGATAAAATTTATGTGGGGCTTTTTGCCGGAATTTTTTATGCTAATCACTTCTGGTTTTCCAAAATTAATTATTTTAGCTGAATTTGCCGGCAGTAGTGAAGACGAAGTGCATGATAAATGCGTAAAACTTGTAGAAAAAATAGAAAATTTTAGGCTTAAAGTCCATATCACCAAAGACAAAATGGAAGCGAATAAATATTGGGATATTCGGCGAGAAAGTTTTGCCCTGCTTCGGAAACATGTAAAAGGCAAGCGTACCGCGCCATTTATCGACGACATCATCGTCCGTCCGGAATTCTTGCCGAAATTTCTTCCGGAGCTCGATCTTATTTTAAAAAAATATAATCTGATTTATACCCTGGCCGGTCACGCGGGAGACGGGAATTTCCATGTTATTCCGCTGATGGATTTCAAGCGTCCTGACACAGCGAGTATCATCACCGAGCTTTCGGAAAAAGTGTATGATTTGGTCATAAAATATCGCGGATCAATCACCGCCGAGCATAACGATGGCATCATCCGCACTCCGTATTTAGAAAAAATGTATGGAGGAAATATCACGAAAATTTTCAGAGAGATAAAGGAAATTTTCGATCCGAAAAATATTTTTAATCCCGGCAAAAAAGTCGTGACGGATCATATGGGTGGCACAAAAGAATATATTGCTTCGCACATTGCAATGGAACACGATGCTACCCATCGGGTTTAATCTGTTTTGACTTTTCATGTGTGTTCGGGTATACTCGTCTTTATGTTTGTAATTAAAGCTGATAAAAGAGATTCGGGCGCGAAGTTGGGTGTTTTGAGAAAATCTGGGAAAATCCCGGCTGTTTTTTACGGCGCAGGGGAGAAAACAACTTCCGTCACACTTTCAAATACTGAATTTAAAAAGATCTGGAGAGACGCGGGGGAGTCTTCGGCTATTAAGATTTCTACCGGTAGTGGCGATGTCAATGCGCTGATTCATGAAGTGCAGGTAGATCCGGTGACCGATGAGCCGATCCATGTAGACTTCCTAGTCATCGACATGAAAAAGAAAATAAAAGTTAAAGTTCCTCTTGTTTTCGAAGGAATTTCAAATGCAGTGAAGAGTGGAATCGGAAATTTGGTCAAAGTGCTTCACGAAATCGAAGTCGAGGCTCTGCCTTCCGACTTGCCGCACAGTCTATTTGTGGATATATCAAAACTCGAAACACTAGACAATAACATTCTTGTTTCCGATATAAAATTACCAGCGGGAGTCGTGGCGATTACGAATGGGGGTGACGTCGTGGCTTCTGTCGTGGCTCAAGTAGAAGAAAAAGAAGAAGTTGCCGCGCCAGTTGATTTATCTGCTATTGAAGTCGAAAAGAAGGGCAAGAAAGAGGAAGAGGGAGCTCCTGTCGAAGCCGCTGCGCCAGTCAAAGAGGAAAAAACAGAGAAGAAATCTTAGGATTAAAGATTTTAAATTTCAATTCAATTTATGGTATAATAAAGACTATGGTGAAAAAAACCATAGTTTTTGTTTTATTAGCTAGTTTTATTCTAAATTTCTCGGTACCACAAGTATACGCCGCTTTTGATTGTCTGACTTTGACGACAACTTCGCGCCAGTCGGAAAAAGATTATTGCAAGAACGAACTTGCGCAGATAGAAGCCCAACTGGCTAGTTTGTTGGCTCAGCAAAAAGAACAACAAAAGCAGACTGGCACCATCAAAGGCGATGTGGATTATTTGACGAGTCAAATCAATGCTCTGAAGGCAAAAATAAAAGCTAGGGGCCTGGTCATCGCTCAGTTGAAGGTCAATATCGCCGAAAAAGTCAGCACCATTAATTCACTTTCCGAAAAAATAGCTCGCGAGCATGAGTCCTTGGCGCAACTTTTGCGCAATACAAATGAATTTGACGAGGAAACTCTGGTTCATCTGATGCTTTCGGATAATACTATTTCAGATTTTTATAGCGATTTAGAATCATATACTTCGATCAAAGAAGCTGTGAAAGCATCTATCGATGTCATCAATGGTGTCAAGGCAGAAACTGAAGTTGCGAAAAATGATCTAGAGAAAAAGCAAGACGCGGAAACGGACGCAAAAGCAGAATTGGAAAGCGCGCAAAAAAAAGTCGCGCAGTCTGAAGCGGACAAGAAATTGCTCTTAGCTATTTCCAAAAACAAAGAAGCCGAGTATCAAAAACTTGCCACGCAGAAAAAAATTCAAGCCGATAGGATCCGGGCAGCGCTGTTTCCTTTAGCCGGCATTTCCACAAAGATCGAGTTTGGCACAGCCTTGGCATATGCTGACGAAGCGCAGAAGGTCACCGGTGTAGATCCGGCATTTCTGTTAGCGGTGTTAACACAGGAATCCAATCTTGGTTCAAATGTCGGTCAATGTTATCTGACGAATCCAAATACGGGCGCGGGGGTTGGAAAAAACACGGGCACTGTGTTCCCAAATGTAATGAAGCCGATGGGTCTGCCCGGCAGAAAGGGAGATGTCGATGATTTTATAAAAATCACTAGTGGACTTGGCCTAAACGCATTTCAGACTGCTGTTTCTTGCCCCATTCCTTCGGCAGGTGGCTACGGCGGCGCGATGGGACCGGCTCAATTTATTCCCTCGACTTGGGCAGGATATGTCAGCCGTTTAAAAAA
>Ga0155678_18_pt2 | contig 21731 bp, 14 predicted proteins | sample RifCSPlowO2_01_FD_107335 | JGI IMG/M metagenome (GOLD analysis project Ga0155678, IMG submission 107335) | Candidatus Nomurabacteria bacterium RIFCSPLOWO2_01_FULL_42_17
TTTCTCCCTTCACAAAAACAGGGGCGCCAGAATTTATTTTTCCCGAATAAATGCGAGCTACTGCGAGCCGGCCCAGAAAATTGTCGTAACCTAGATTGAAAACTTGGGCAGACATTTTCTTTGTGTCAAATGTGTCAAAGACCGTCTTTGACAGGCCTGTCAAAGACGGTCTTTGACACTGGCTGGCATCTGGCACTTTTTCTAAAATTAAGTCGAGGAGCGGAGAGAGGTCAGTAGATTTATCGCCTAATTTTTTGAAAGCCACTCCTTCGCGCCCGATGGCATAGATCGTCTCAAAATCCGCCTGCTCCTCATTTGCGCCCAATTCAAAAAATAATTCTAATATCTCATCGTGCACTCTGTGCGGCTCGGAAGCCGGCTTGTCTATCTTATTGATGACCACGATCGGCCGCAGGCCGAGCTCGAGAGACTTTTTTAAGACAAATCTGGTTTGTGGCATCGGCCCCTCTACCGCATCCACCAGCAAAAGCACGCAGTCTACTGCGCGCAAAACACGCTCTACCTCACTGCCGAAGTCCGCATGGCCGGGAGTATCCACGATATTTATCTTTGTGTCTTTATAAAAGATAGAGGTGTTCTTGGAGTAAATAGTAATACCCCGCTCTTTTTCTAGGGCGTTTGAATCCATCGACAATCCCTCTTCTTGCAGTCCACCGTTTTGCTTCATTAAAGCATCGGTCAGAGTGGTCTTGCCATGGTCAACGTGCGCTATGATTGCTATATTTCTAATCTGCATTTTTTTGGATAAAATAATCATTCTTAATTAAACAAAAAACCCCTGAGGGTTTTTTGGGCCTTTTTGAGATCTATTTTATAATAACATACTTTTAAAAAAATGACAAGTTCCTATTCTTTAATTTTATTTAAAATAACTTTTTCGGCCGCTTCGATATCTTTTTTGAATTGATTTATGAACAAACGATCCTCATTAGACAAAGATTCCAGCGCTTTGATCTTTTTAAATATTTTCACTTCTTCTTTTACATCTTCATCTAGGATATTAAAGCTCTTAGATACGACATTTCGGGCCTCGATCAACTTTTTCTGCATATATTCCCGATAATGCAGTATATGATGCCAACCCCAGATCATCAGCAAGATGAGCAAGATGATAAGGGCGAGGATAGGTATGATTATTGAAAGTAAGCCCATAATATTATTAGGGATCAAAGTGGACAGAAGGGGCGATACGGATATTTTAATCGGCAAAGTTTTCTCGCTAAAGACCCCGTCCGGATAGTGCGCCTGGGCGGTGATCATATAGGTGCCACTTCTTGCTTTTTCTGAAACATAAGTAAACGCGCCTTTCTCGTCTGATTTTACGACTGCCAGCACATGGGCAACTTCTTGTGTAGAGGAAAGAACAGCATCAGAATTTATAAATATCTCTGTGTTGGGATCGGCCAAACCTTTTACAACCAAAAATTCGCCTTCATGAATATCTTTGGAATAATCTGTAAACACCGGCGTTGAGACCTGAGTCTGAACTATCGGCTCCTCTGTGGCAACCTTTTCTTTCAAAGGAGAGATGCTAAAGTTCGCCTGGCCGGAACTTTTTATGATATTTGTCCCTTGTCCGTCATTTGCCAAGACTGAAGAACTGGCAAATCTAATATTGGCATTTCCTGCCGCTTTAGCTTTAAAATAGAAAGTGATAATGGTACCGTTCGAGCCGGTATAACCGTTTAAGATCACACCTTCCATGTCGGCTGTGCCATTTACATTTGAGTAGGACGGCTCGAGAGCCCAAATATTTACCAATGAATTGGTTTTGGAAATAGAAGTCAGAGTTAATAAGTTTTTTGAAAAAGCAATATTGGCAGCTACCGCATTTGCGGATTGATCGGTGCTGGACAAAATGATTCGCACACTAAAAGCATCTCCGACATTATATGAACCAGAAGAAGGAGACAAGCTCAGACTAGCGGCGTAAGCCTCGTGCGCAAAAAACAAAAGAAAGATAAAAGAAAAACCAAAAACTATTTTCGCGCTGAATTTTTTCGCAGACGGATACATAGATACATTGTAACAACAATGAATGTAAATAACAATAATATTATCAACACCAGGTAGGGCGAAGTCAGAGTAGCAGACGTGGAATTGCCGTTTTGATCATAAGCGTTTACTTTTATGCGATAGAAAGATGTTTGGTTTTTTAGCAAGTATGGGCTCTCCTCTAGGGTACAGCTCCAAAATTCACATATTATGTAACGATCCACCCCGGAAATTTTGTCTAGAGTGCTAAAAGCGGCAAACCATTTATTGTCATAGATGGAAACGTCCCGCGCGCGGACTATTTTGAATTTTTCCGGCGGGACTGTATCAATTATTGCTACACTCTCCGGAGTGCCAACCACATTGCCGGAAATCTTGAAACTGGCATTCATGATTTTCGCTTGAGCTCGCGACCCTTCTCCGTCATTCAGAAATAAATTTACATTGTTTAGTGACAAAATAGTATTTCCTTCTTTTTGCGCTCGGAAAATTATTCCAAAGGCTTCGCCAGAAGTAGCAGAAATACCGCCCGGAGTTATGCCAGAGAAATGAATTGTTCCAGGGGTTTTCAGATCTGGTTGCTCTATCCAGAAACTTATGAAAGAACCGCCGATATTCACAGCCTCAGCCTGGAGCAGACTCGCATCATAACGTAGATCTCCCTCTATCGTGTTGATAGACTGCCCCTCTGTATTTAGAAAAATAGTCAAATTCACTATCTCTCCGATCTTCGCTTCTTTTTTTTCTAAATCCAAACTTAAAGTCGCCGCCGAGGCCTGCGATGCCAATAAGAAAAAACTAAAGAAAATTAGAAATTTTAAATTGTAAATTGTAAATTTATTCATATTACTTGTAGTGAGTGTAGTCGAACTACCCTGTCCAATAATAAGCCATGATACTAAAGTCAACCAAATTGATTTTACCATCTCCGTTCAATTTATTTATTTCAAGTATTATCGTAGCGGAATTTAACGGTTTTTTATACCAAAAAGCCGCGATGGAAAAGTCCACCAAGTTCACCCGGCAATCGCTGTTCAAATCGGCTTTAGCCGGACATTTTTCTGCTGGTTTTAGAATGGTTTTGGTTCCGACTGTGAAATTTACGCTCTTACCAAAAGAGCTGATTTCCCCAGCCAAAGCTGCCTTGGATTTCGCCGAGTGTTGCTCGATCGCCAGAGGAGAAGTGTCAAAATTTAACAAATAGATGCCGTCGGCATCGCTTTTTATTTTTTCAAAAAATTCTTGCTCGGAATTGATACTAATCGTAATCTCGGAAACGGGAGCGCTCTGTCCAAAAATAGCGATATTGTCTCCCTGCTTCACCTCACTCTTATCAACTGAAATTGAGGGCGCAATAAAAATGCCGCCAACATTGGTGGTGACTCCAGCCGTCACAGAGACTGGAAAAGTTAAAAGCGCGGAACGGATGCCTCGATTGTCTTCTCCATAAACGCTAAAAATATAACTTCCGGCAGAAATGCCGGTCAGAGTAATCTGAAACATGGCATCACTGCCCGCGATAGTCGTAGCCGCCACTTGCGCATCTTTCAAAAGCGTTATGGAACTCTTCGGATAAGCTCTTCCAGAAAAAATAACAGTAGTGTTTGTTGAGCCGGTACTACCACTACTGCCTCCTCCCCCACCACCGCCGCCCCCACCACCGCCGGGAGGAGGCGTAGATGCAACTGGAGTCGCGCTCACTTCCGCCGATTCACTCAAAAAACTTCCAGAGGCGTAAGAACGGACTTTGAAATAATAGGTCGTGCCATTTGTGAGACTAGTGCGAGTAGAAGTCAAAACATTTCCGACGGTAGTGTAAGTGAAAGTCCCGCCCGAAGTCGTACTGATGCCGACATCATAACTCGTCACATTGGCGAAAATTCCCGTGGCAGCCGTCCAAGATAGAACCACTTGCGCATCACCAGCAGTAGCCGTGACGACCGGGCTGGTAGCCGTGGGAAAATATAAAAATCCGGCATTTTGCGCAAAAGCAGTGCTAGTGCTTTGACCACCTGTCAATTGCCCGGTAGTGGAGAGATATTGGAAACTGGTTGAGGTAGACTGCCCTCCTCCGATGATATTGATCGGATTTTCAAGGTTAAAACTAGTGCTGGAAAAATCCGCAAATAAAACACTATGAGCAAAAGTAAAAAACGCCAATCCAAAAACGAGAATAAAAGAAAGTTTTTTACTTAAGAAGTTCATCTACATATTTAAGTATACGATAGAGGGATCTACTGCGTCAATTACGGCTTTTTATTTTCCTCAGTAGTTGTCTTGGTTGCTGGCGGAGTGACTGCTTTTTGGGTACCGATATTAAGCGGCGCAACCTCGATAATTCTGTTCAATGTAACGCTGTAAAGTATCGCCTTTTTCGCTTGAGCATAGATCAAGACTTTGTCGCCTGCTTGCGCTCGCGCAAAGAATGCCTGATCTTTCAAAGCCGCTGGATCTGAAACAGTGGCAATGGTAGGAGTCTCGCCTTCTGGAAGCACTATAAGCTTTGAAACTTTCGCCACCAACGCTGAGACCTCTGCTTGCGCGGCCGCTTGCGGATCTTGCTGTAACTTATTCATCTGCATATAAAAATATGCGGCAAAAGCGACTGCGACCAATGCTACGACTGGAAACAAAATTTTACTGACTCGATGCCTTAATATTTTATCCATAAATAAATTTTATGAAATTAATTTTAATAGCTATATTATAGTAAACTAAGAACTTTTATGCAAGCAATTTTATGGAGTTTCAGTTGGCGTGTCCGCTCCTGTCTCTGCAGGGTCGGACGCTGGCTCTGAACTAGGCGATGGTTCGGCTGCAGGAGCAGGGGTAGATTCAGGCTGAGGGGTTGATTCTGATTCCGGTTCAGGAGCGGGTTCAGAAGTAGGTTCTGAAACTACTTCTGGTTCTGTCTCTGCTTCATTTCCCTCTTCTGGGGTGGCTTCAGTAGAGGTGGAAGAATTATCCACCTCCCCCTCCTGAGCTTCGCCAGAGGCTTCGTCAAGGCTAGCTGGGGACTCCGGAAGAGGAGAATTTTCGGCTTCGCCCGCCGAAGCCTCTGGCGAAGGCTGGGGAGCTGGCGTAATCACAAGCCCTGTCATGACACTCTCAAAAACTTTCGGATCTTTGGAAGCAAAAGCTGTCCAGGAGAAACGAATATCGTGTGTGGATGGTTTATTGAGAAGAATTGTAAATCCGGAAGCACTTTTGTTTATTACAAGCGATTGTAATCCTTCGGCGAAAATCACTGCCGCTGTGTTTTCGTCGACATTGTCCGCGCTCTCAAATGTCATGGTTGTATTCACGGCTGGTTCTACTGCGTAAGTGTTTGTAAATGTGATATCTACTTTCTTATCTCCTGCGTGAATTACTGCAAATCCGGCAGTGTCATTATTAAACATCGGAGGTAGATTGAATGTTACTGATCCGCCGAAACTAACTTCTCCATCAAACTGCGCTCCGCCGGAAACAGTGAGACCATTATTAAATACATTTGATTGCGTTTGATTTTTTAGAGCATTAACATCATTTGTAAGTATTGTTATACTTCCTTCAATCGTATCAACTCGGCTTGTGAGCAATGTCAATCCGTCCGAGGCAAGAAGTGCGTTGGCGTCAACCTTGTTATCAAGCTCCTGAATAGAATCTATAATAACGGCTGTAAATTGCAGATAACTTAAAGCGGCTGGATCACCGTTTTCGTCATAGTCCACAGCATCAGGGAAAATATTATTTACTTCCTCGGCAATAAATCCATGTTGTCTTCTGGAGGAATAACCAAGCCCTGGTTTGTAGTCAAACGTAACTGGTCTTAATCCGTTAATAATGTCCAGGCTGAACGATAAATCTTCTACGTTATCCTTGAATTTTATGGATGACCCAACAGGGCATGCACTTGGAGTAGTAGCAGACGTACTCTTTTTTATTTCATCAACGTTGGTCACGGAAGTCGTTGAGCAAACAGCAGCAGCTACAGTAGAACCAGAAGCAGCGCCAGTAAGTTGAGCAAAAATCCCGCTTCCATCTAGGCTAATGGTTCCTCCTGCATTAATAGTAATGGCATCATCAGCATCAATATCTATATCACCACCCGTTCCCGTTGCGTCAATATCAATCGCTGCTGTGCCTGTACCGTTTGATGTGAGATGTAGGGTAGATGTAGTTCCGCCTGTTGCCTGAATAAGCAGGGCAGAGGCAACCGCTTCACCAGCGTCAATGACAACCGAGCCGGCTGTTGAGTCAATCGTAATATCTATACCCGCGCCAGTCGTGGTGAAGTTTGAAGCGGCCGCCGCATCAAGCGAAATTGCACCAGTGGTGTCCATAATAATTCCACCGGTCAGCGCATCGATATCTATTCCACCCGCTGCACCTGATGCATTTATGTTTATAGCATCAGCTGAACTTAAACCAGAGGTAAGAGTCAGCCCGCCGACATCTGATAATACATTTACAGAATCAACGGCCGTACCTTGGTCGTTGTATATGAGGATAGAACCAGTCGTGCCTCCATCAGATGTAAGCGCTATCGCGTTTGCCAAGTTCGCAGTGGAGCGAAGTTCGACTCCACCGGCATCTGATAGTATTTCAATAGAAGCGGCGCCTTCAGTAACCGAAGTTCCTTGATCAGCGTGAAGTTTGATAGTTTCAGAAGTTCCGCCGTTGGCGTGCAAGTAGATTGTGTTGGCCGCGTTTTCAGTGGCATCAAGGTTAATTGAGGCATCGGTTGTAATGTCAATGTCTTCCCCGGCTTCTGACCCACTAGAACTGATATCTATTCCACCATCAGTGGTAGAAATCAAAATTGCTTGAGCAGCGTTTAGAGTAGAAGTCAGAGAGACCAGACCAGAACCATCTACATCAAAAGTGGTACCATCAAAGTCGAACGATCCATCAAAATCAACCACTCCATCAACTTCCAGCGCATCTTGCACTATGAGGTCTCCATCACCAGTGGCAGTAGCGCCTCCTGGATCTGTTCCAATAGCAACGAGCCCCCCGTCAATATCGAGAGCTACGGCAGTATTGTTCCAGGCAAGGCTGATATCGCCATTCCCGCCAATATCAGTTGGTGTACCAAACCAAATTTCAAGATCGTCTTCAACAACGATAGCTTGTTCAAGAGTATTATCTAAATAAATACCTGCGATGCCGGCAGATCCCGTGGCATCAGAGCTTGCAATTGAAAGACCGTATAAAGCAGAAGTAGCGGCAGTGGAATCATCATCAAGGTCAATCACCATGCCAGCAACCACATCATTATCGGCTCCAGATGTTGAGATAACACTAATGTTTGCGGCTTCGGCACCATTTGTAAGTGTACTAAAATTAATATCCAGGGCACCGTCGGTATTTGTGGAAACAGTTGTTCGTCCATCTACCACCAATGATCCACCGGCTGTAAGCGCAGCAATGATGTCACTCGTGGCTCGAAGTTCAATAGCTTCGTCAGTACCCACTGCCGCAACTTCGCCATCGCCCGCAGTAATATGCACTCCGCCAGTATCAGCCGTTGCGGCGATGACTAAGGCGTCATCTTCGGTCGAAGCAGAACTCAAACGCATTTCAGTCGTAGCGCCAACTGTGGTAATATCTAAATCTTCTCCATCTAAGTTTCCAGTGACAGAAATATCAAGTCCACCAGCCGTAGTCGTAATCTGCATTGCATCAGCAGAGTTTCCTGCTGATCTCAAGACCAGACTTGTATTAAAAGCGCCGATTAAATCAATCAGGAAATCTTCTGCATCGGCGCTAGCCGTAATAGCTATTGATGATGTCGAGCCCGTTGGAGCAATATTGAAATCAAGCTCTGTCGCTTCAATAGCATTAGCCGCTATATTAAGAGCTGTTACTATATCAGCGTCGGAGAGGTCAAGGGCATTTGTAATACCTCCACCTGCGGCGGTAACAATAAGGCCACTGGTAACCGCTTCATCAGTATCCGCGTTGTGTAAAGCAAGAAGCGTCTCAGTCGTGCCAACTCCCGTACCCGCTGCATCATTATTAGTAAGCACAAGAATTCTCTGAACAAGCCCGTCGGTGTCGGCGTCGTTTGTTGAGGCAAAAGTTAGATAATCCCTGGTATCAGCGACGGCATCAACGCCGACATCATAGGTAAATGTAGTGGTAAATTCCTGATGATCAAGCGAGAGTGCTCCGGTCGGGGCGGTAATCGCGTTCCACGCTCCGGCGGCGTCAAGGTCGGAGAGGGCGCCGTTTTGACATTTCTTTAATTTATTTTCTCCCGTATCCGAGTTTGCCCAAATGCGATATTCTCCGACGGCACAGCCCGCCGGATTTCCCGCTTCTTCGGAAAATGAAAGATAATCACTACCCGTGCCATCGCCGACGAGCATAATTCCGGATGTTTGTGTTGTTGGTGCAGTAAATAAAATCGTGCCGTCAACATTATTGCTAATAGTTTCATCATTCTGCAATTGTATATCGGTCGTAATGTCGGCGTCGTTTATATCTATTGCCGTTGTGATTCCCCCGCCCGCAGCGTCAATGAGAAGTCCAGTTGTAACCGCAGTATCGGTATCGGCATTGGTCAAGCGAAGAAGCGCGTCGGTCGTATTCGCCGATGCAAGATTCTGAATTTGTAGGCCATAAATCACATCGGCCGCGTCACCGCTCGTTGCAGTTATGTCTACAAGTTGCCCAATGAATGTCTGATCCGCGTTTGCATCGTCTATTGCTTCATAATTTATATAGAGTCCATTGTTTTGGGAAGTCGCCGCCGGGTCGGCGTCAATAACGAGCTCAACCGTTCCGCTTGTGGCGCCCACTACCGTTGAATTCACATTGGTTGCGGCATCAACCCGCAACTGCCCGGCCGCGGTCAGAGAGAAAATATTGTCGTCCTCCGCCAGAAATTCAATGTCGTTGCCATTCGCTATGACTGTCGCTTCGTTATCACCGGCAATAAATCGCAGACCCGAAGCGTTAGTGGACGAATCAAGAATAATAGCATCAATCGCCGCCTCCGTTGAAGTTAAATTGATTGACGCGTTTGTCGTAATATCAATATCCTCCCCCGCTGCGGCGCCAGTGGAAGTTATATCAATTCCTCCAGCGGTGGTTTTAATTTGCAGTGCGTCTCCGGTGGTTCCGGTGGAAGAAATAATAAGAGAATTGTCGGCAGAACCAGCTTGCGCGATGGTGAAATCCTCATCGGCGGCGCCGGTGATAGTGAAATTGGAAGTTCCCGTGCCATCAATAGAAATTAAATCAGCGTCCAGAGTGAAATCAGCGGAGGCGCCGGTGCCAGTAATGACCATGTCTCCCGTTCCGTAATCAATATCAATTCCGCCGGCGGCGTTACTGGCGTTAATTGCAATCGCGTTCGCAATCGCTTCAGACGCATTAAGCGCGATTGACCCGCCGATGTTCGTTACACGAAAATCCTGTCCAGCGGTTCCCGTGATATCAAATCCCACTCCGCCCGCCAGAGTAAATGTCAGTCCCTCCGCGGTGTCGGTCGTGTTTATAATCGTCCAGTCGCCTCCCGTCACAATATTATCTCCAACATTCAAAGCGTTCGTAATTTCCGTATCCGATACATCAAGCGCATCCGCGATGGAGTCGGCGGTCGTCGCGCGAATCAAAATCGCGTCAGTCAGATCAATATCTGTCGCTTGTAAATTTTCAATAAGAAGTCCCGCCGTCGCGATTTGCCCTCCAGCGTCCTCGGCGACAATTTGCATTCCGTAAGTAGTAGAGGAAGCGTCGTTCGAGGTAATGCCAACATAATTTCCGGCAACTGTGTGCGACTGCGCCACATCGGTATCTATCGTCACATTCGTCCTATTTCCATATACGGTTAAATTTCCGGTAGAATCTTTCACTGTAAAGTCAAGCGCGAGTCCGCCGATTGCTGTATCGGTGGTTGTATCCACATTCAAATCAATCATTCCTTCCGTCTGTGTAGAGTCGTTTGTTGTAGCGTCAACCACGAGCGCTTGGAAATTGACCGCAGGAGTCGTGATAAACATCTGATCGCCGGCAGTATCGGAGGAAAATATAATTTGCCCGTCAACGCTCACATCAAAATCAGTCAAATCAATCGCCGCGGTCGTGCCGACAATGCTGTTGCCTCCGATACTTATCGCGTTCCCAATATCCGCGTCAGAAATATCAATCGCAGTAGCAAGTCCGCCACCCGCAACATTAAAGAGCACGCCGATTCCCGGCCCATCGGTCGTGTCTAAATTTTCAAGTAAGAGTAGTTGCGCCGGAAATCCAGTGTCCGCGCCGTCCAATCGTGAAATTGAAACGGTGCCAGTCGCTCCGGCCGCCACATCAATATCTAAACTCGCATCGGTCGTCGTATTGTCAAGAACAATATCTATGTCGCCGACGGCGTCGGTTGTCGTTATGGAACCGCCGTTGTTATATGCAGTCTGAAGGGTAGAGCTCCCGCCCGCGCCACAACCCGCATCAGTGGTATTACAAACAACTTTTACCGTTCCACCCTCTACAATTTTAAATTTATTAGCGGTTGTATCATACCAGACAGTGCCGTTCGTCGCCGTCGGAGAACCTGCGCCACCAGTGATAATTAGCGCTCCTCCCGCTAGGGTGAGTGCATCTGTGGAATGGGTAAGTGTTATGTCTCCATTAAAATCAACCACTCCTCCGCTTGCCAAGAAAAGATCAGACCACATTTTAGTAGTAGAACCAAGCGCCCCGCCGTCCGATGTTCCCAAAAGCAAAGAAGTGTTGATGGCAACGGAAGCGAGGTTGTCAAGAGCAGTGCTTGCTCCGCTAGCGCTGCCGCAAGATTGCCAAGCGAGGAGCGCACCGCCGCCAGTTTCAGAAGTCAAACAAAATTCATCGGTGGCAGTGCCTTGTGTGGCTAGGTCGCCTAGCGCTACAGTCGCATCTAATATTTCTAGTCCGGAGATAGATCCGTCAGGTAAAACGACTTCCGAATCCCCTGTACTGTTTGTTGTCACTGTGAGCGCAGAGAGATTTGAATTACCGATTGTTAATGCGCCCGCCGCGCTCGGTATAATACTTCCTCCGGCAGTAATCGTAAGTCCGGTTGATGTTATGTTACCTGTCAGAGTAAGCGCCCCAGAACTTAACACCGGAATCTGACTACCAGTCGGAGTTTGAGATGGAGTAAATCCACCAACTGTTTTGGAGTTGATCGTATAACCGGAAGATACCACGCGCTGGCGAGGACTCAATGTTTCAAAAGAAGTTATACTGGCGCATGATCCGCTCGCAGATTCCGCAACCTCGATATTCAAATAAACTTCATCGTTAGTATTAAAATCAAAATCCAAAGCATCGCCACCGGCCGAGGTATCTCCAATGTCCGCATTCAAGACTCCGTTCTTCACATTCACTGTCATTTTGCTTGGCGTACCGCTCGGCCAAACCTTGGTATCAGGAGCACCGACGCCCGAATCGTCATAGATAGAGAAACGAAAACAATAATTCGTGCCAGAACTCCCGCCGAGCAGATTCCCCGAAGCATCCAGCAACCGTCCTTGATGATGTAAAATAAGCGGTACTCCAGCAACAGCGAAAACATTGTTTGTAAAGAAAAAAGAAAACAAAAAAACCACCAAAATTACACTTGTGATGCTTTTTTTAGAACTTAAATTTTGTAGAATCTTTTTTCTAAAAGAATTCATTTTTTGTTGGGCAGACAGACTCTTCACCCACATACACATTATACCAATAAAGAAGGAGTGTGGACAAGCAAATCTGTCTAATAACTTAGAGAGATATGTGAATTGTGCAAAATCATTCTTTCTTATTAAAATACATGAGTAAAAACGTAAAAAAAAAACGGAAGCCTTGCTTCCGTTTTTTGCTTAGTGCGCCGGGTTGGACTCGAACCAACGATGCCCGAAGGCGGGTGATTTACAGTCACCTGGAATAGCCACTATCCGACCGACGCATATAGCCAAAATATAACTGGGTACAATATTTTGACGTCTCTCGGACAAAATGAAAGCAAGCTTTCGCTTTGATCCTCGTTAGTCAAAATAACACAAAAAATAATTTTTTGCATCTTTTACATAATTTTAAAGAGATAATATCTCTACTAAATTTTTTGCTTTTTTTGTTAACATCTTGTCATTCGTCACCAAAGTCATTCTTCGTGAAATAGCTGTAGCTAGAATAATAGCATCAGGTAACGAGAGATTTGAATTTCGCTTTAAATCTGCTGAAAGTGAAACAATATCTCCAAAAATATTTATTTCACGAAACAAGTTCATAAATTTTTCTGTTTCATATAAATTATTTTCCCCTAATCCTGGAAAACTCAACAGCTCTATTTTACTAATTGTCGATATACACAAGGAATCTGTAGTTATCCTTTCCTTTATCCAATCTTTTATAGAATTGTTTCCATTTAGATGTCCTATTAAAATATTAGAATCTAAAACATACATAAAGATTGTGGTTAAACCGATTTTTTTGAACCAATTTTGTACTGCCTCTTCAATCTAACCTCCCATTCTTTGCGTATTTTCCTTTGCCAAGCCACAGGCGAAATCTTTAATTTGCCTTTTAGTATCCCAGCACTTTTCTCAAGTATTTTGAGCGCGGAATCAGACCTTCCTATAAGTTTATTGAGGTTTTTCTCGTAATCTATGGTTTCTGTTTTATTTTCCAATGATAAGTTATTCATACTTTTTATTATAGCAAATACAAAAAACAAATCAAAATTCTACACCTCCGAACGAGAGCCCACCCGAAATGGACTTTTGATTTTACTTTTTTTCTTCTCAATCACGAGTTCATTATTTTTTACTGAAACAGCCACAATGTCCCCTTTCTTCACTCCATTTGAAATAATATATGACGCCACAGGATTCAAAATTTTATTTTGAATCAGGCGATTGAGTGGACGAGCGCCGTAATGCGGATTGTAACCTTCCTTGGCTAGATACGACAGCGCCTCGTCAGAAATTTCAAAATTAATGCCCTTGCCAGCAAGACGATCGTTGACCACTTTTATTCTCAGATTGACTATTTCTTTGATCGCTCCCGGAGACAGCACATCAAAAACAAGAATTTCATCCAAACGATTCAAAAACTCCGGACGGAAATTATCCTTCAGCGCTTCCATGACTTTTTCTTTCATATTGGCATAGTCCTCCCTGCTTTCATTATTAGAAAATCCAATCGATTCCATTTTCTCCACAAATTGCGAACCGATATTGCTGGTCAAAATAATTATAGTATTCTTGAAGTTTACGACGCGGCCTTTGCCATCGGTCAATCTGCCTTCATCGATGACAGAGAGAAGCATATTAAATACTTCCGGATGAGCTTTTTCAATTTCATCAAAAAGAATCACGGCGTAAGGCCTATGCCGCACCGCCTCAGTCAATTGACCCGCTTCATCATAACCGACATACCCCGGAGGTGAACCGATGAGTTTAGACATTGAATGTCTTTCCATATACTCAGACATATCCACGCGAATAATCGCTTTATCGTCGTTGAACATAAAAGCGCCCAAAGCTTTGGTCAGTTCGGTCTTGCCCACTCCGGTCGGACCCAAAAAGATGAACGAGCCGATAGGACGATTTGGGTCTCCAATACCCGCGCGCGATCGCCTGATGACATCTGCCACTCGCTTGATGGCTTCATCTTGGCCGACTACTCGCTTATTTAATTCAGATTCCATTTGTTCAAGCTTGGCGCGCTCTTCCTCCAGCATCTTGGTGAGTGGGATACCCGTCCAACGAGCGACAACTTCGGCGATGTCTTCCGCGGTGATTTCTTCTTTCAAGATTCGGCGAGATTTTTGCAGTTTCTTTAATCGTAAAAGTTTTATTTCTAAATCTTTTTTCAAAGCGGGAATTTTCCCATAGCGTATTTCCGCAGCGCGAGCCAGATCAGCCCGCATCTCGGCGTTCTCTGCTTCTAGACGAAGAGACTCCAAGTCTTTTTTAATAGCGCGAATTTCAATCACGATTGATTTTTCATTTTGCCATTTCAGCTCCAGCTCTTTGGTTTTTTCACGCAAGTTGCCTATTTCACTATCCACTTCTTTCAGCCGATTTTTTATTTCGCCCAGTTTTGTTTTTTCTCCGCTTAAATTCAAAGAATTAATTTCTTTCTTGAGCGCTTCTTTTTCGATTTCCAAACGCATTATTTTTCGGTGCGCATCTTCCAATACTGGCGGTTTATTTTCCAGCATTATTTTAAGAGAAGAAGAAGCTTCGTCTATCAAGTCCACCGCCTTGTCCGGCAAAAATCTGTTGGTGATATAGCGCGCAGAAAGGTTCACAGCTGAGATTATGGCATCGTCGGTAATGCGGACACCGTGGAAAAGTTCGTATTTTTCTTTCAATCCGCGCAGTATTGCGACAGCGTCTTCGACGCTGGGTTCATCTATGTACACCGGCTGGAAACGCCGAGCCAAAGCCGGATCTTTTTCAATATGTTTTTGATATTCGCGCAAAGTCGTCGCGCCGATAGCCCGCAACTCGCCACGAGAAAGCGCAGGCTTCAACATATTTGAAGCGTCCATCGTGCCTTCTGCTCCGCCCGCGCCTACGATCGTATGAATCTCATCAATAAAAAGAATTACTTTGCTGTCCGATCGCTCGATCTCTTTCATGATGCCCTTGAGCCTTTCTTCAAATTCTCCGCGATATTTTGTGCCAGCCACCAAGAGCCCCAGGTCGAGCGAGACCAGCTCTTTGTCTTTCAAAGATTCTGGAACATTGTTTTTGACGATGAGCTGGGCGAGGCCTTCCACCACAGCCGTTTTCCCCGTACCGGCTTCCCCGATCAGAATAGGATTATTCTTCGTTCGGCGAGATAGTATTTGCATGATACGTCTGATCTCGTTGTCCCGCCCGATGACAGGGTCGAGCTTGTCTTCTTTGGCGAGCTTGGTCAGATTGCGAGTGTATTTCAAAAGCAATTTAAATTTTTTCGGCTCGGTCACATCGGTAATATTCTGGCTACGCAACTCTCCCAAAACTTTCATGACGGAATCTTTGTGAATCCTAAATCGCGCCAAAGTCTCTCTAGCCTCGGACGCCACTTCCAAAATTGCGATAAAGAGATGTTCGGTGGAGACAAAATCATCCTTCATCGATTCTGACAATTTAGCCGACTGCTCTATCACTTGCGCCAGATCTGGATTCAGATAAATCTGATATGAAGGAGAAAGAGTACTGCGGCTCTCGGGCAATTCTATTAATTCCAAAACAGAATCCGTCAAAAGCATGCTGTCGATTTCTAGTTTATCTAAAATAGAATTCACCATGCTCTCTTCTTGCAAGAGTAGTGCGCCGAGCAAATGTAAAGAAGATACGTGGTTTACCCCACGCTCGATAGCCAGCTCGTGAGCTTTTTTGATGGCGTCTTTTGCTTTAGTTGTAAATTTATTTAAAGGTGGCATAAGTAAGTTATAAAGTTATAAAGTCTTATTGCGTAGTAGATGGTGCAAGTATAGGAGCCGCAGGCGTTGTGCCTTCAGGATTTAGAGAGAGCTTCAGGGCGCTTGCAATAGCGCCGATCGGGGCAAAATTATTTGTGAATTCGCCAAACAGAGCTATACCCAAAGCGTTCCCGTCGAGATCTAGTACCAACGCTCCTCCATTTGATCTTGGGATGCTCATTTTCAGATCTTTGTTGCCATCAAAAATAAAAGCAGATACGCCGTTGCCTAAGACTAAAATCTTTTGTCCTATTTTCATTTTGTCTAGATCCCCAAAAGTAGGCACAGTAAGGGCGAGTTTGTCTGTCCCATTGACAGCCGCTCCTATTTTTAAAAATGAAAATCCTCCTTTATCGCTGGACATAAAATCCGCCTTAAATTTTCCGCTCCCATTTTTCACGTAATAGGGTCTGTTGTCATAGGCAAGCATCCCGTCCGCGACGATCACCGAATCAGAAACAGCAAATCCAAAACCGGCAGAAATCTCTATAGTCTTGCCTTCCAAGTCTTGCGATTCTTTGGTGATGCTAAATACCGCGGATTTATTTTTAGCAATCGCGTCTACTACTAGATCTTCTTCTTTCACAATCACTGTCTGCGTGATCGTCTTGCCTTCGACTTGCTGGATCTTTTCGATCGTCTGCTGAATGACCCGATTGACCGGAGCGGTAAAAGACGCTGGCGCCTGCTGCATCAGAGTCACAGTCGTGATGCCAGTAGCAATAGAAGTCACGAAGCTCAAAAGCACCGCTAAAAGTATGAGTTGTGGTTTATTTAGATCCTTGATATCCATACCTTAATAATACCACGTTTTTAATTTAGTCAAAATTTCAGATAAGGCTTTGAGAGTATAATCAATATCTTTCTTGGTCGTTTGTTTACCCAATGAAAATCTTAAGGACCCGTCTGTCTCTTTTATATTTTTATTAATGGCTTCGATCACATAAGAAGCTTTGCCATCTCCAGCTTTACAAGCGCTTTTCGCGGAGGCCATGATCCCCTTTGCTGACAATTCAATCACCAAAAGATCGCTCGGAATATTCGGAACGGTAATATTTATATTATTCGGCAATCTATTTTTTAAATCGCCGTTAATTCTCATTCTAAAGTTCGTTAGAACATTAGAATGAAGTAATTTTTTCAAAAAGTAATCGTGCAAGGCGGTCAATCTTTTCAGTTCTTTCTCTTTTATTTTCTCAACAGCTTGAAGCGCTTGGGAAAATTTCAAAATCTCCGGCAAATTTTCCGTCCCGGGTCGCAAACCCATTTCTTGATCTCCCCCGCCGAATATATTTACCATCGACACAGATGATTTTTTATAAAGCACGCCGACTCTGCCCGCGCCTTCAATTTTCGAACCGGATAAAGTGAGCAAGTCTACTCCGAGCCGCTCCACATTCAGATCCAAATAATTCGCCGCCTGTACTGCGTCGGTGTGGAAGAAAGGAAACCCAGCAAATGAAGAATTTGCGATGGTCTGGCTGGGGCGGGGGGCCCCAGAGAACCGAGGACCTCGCAAATTCTTCATTTGCTGGGTTTTTCTGCAGTGCCTAATCGCTTTTGCAATTTCTCTGATCGGCTGGATTGTGCCGATTTCATTATTCGCATAATGTACCGACACTAGCACCGTATTTTTTTTGATTTCCTTTTTTATTTTTTTAGGATCAACAATTCCATTATCTTCAACGGGCACTATAGATATCTGCGCAAGTTTTCTTTTTTCTAATAGTTGAAAAGTTTCCAGAACCGATGGATGTTCTATGTTGGTTGTTATAATATGCGGTATTTTTGGGAGCCGAGCTCCCACATGGGAGCTCGGCTCCCAAAAATTTAAAACCACACCAGCAATCGCCAGATTATTACTTTCGGTACCACCACTCGTAAAGATTATTTCCCCGAGTCTAGCGCCTAGCACATCGCTAACAGCTCTCCGTGCATTTTCAAGTTTGTTTTTAGCTAAAACCCCTTCTATATGTATAGAGCTAGGATTTGCCGACACACTAGAGGCATAATCTAAGTATATTCTCCTTGTTTTCTTTGTTGATTTAGCCATAAAAATAGTATATATTGAAAACTTATGAATACAAGGCCAGAGATCGCTTTTTTTGTTTTTATCGGAATCGTCATTTTAATTGGCGCTTTCTGGGCGATCGTTACAGAGAAGCGCCTAAAAAGATTTTTCCTCGGTAAAAAAGCGAAAGATCTGGAAGACACCATTATGATTTTAGAAAATGATATTGCTGATTTGAAAAAAGCGAAAGAAAATACACAAAAAGATGTTTCTATAATAAATACAAAACTAAAAAAAAGCATCCGCGGACTCGAGACTGTGCGTTTCAATCCTTTTTCCGATCAAGGCAGTAACCAAAGTTTTGCGATTGGAATGTTGAACGAAGAAGGCGACGGTGTCGTATTTTCCAGTTTGTATTCCCGTGAGCGGATGAGCATCTTTGCTAAGCCAATCAAAAATAACAAATCAGAGTACGAATTAAGCGCCGAGGAAAAAGAAGTTCTTAGAAAAGCCGAGGTAAAACCCCAGTAGTAGAGCAAAGCTCACTACGGGGCAAGTAAAAATATGCAAAAAGATAATTTAAAAACAAATAGGCCGCCAGTAGTGGTGATTATGGGTCACATTGACCATGGCAAATCAACGCTCTTGGACTATATTCGAAAAACAAATGTGACTGAGGGTGAAGCTGGAGGGATCACACAGAATATTTCCGCTTATGAAGTTCTGCATAAAGATGAAAAAGGAGAGGAAAAAAAGATCACCTTTTTAGACACACCCGGACATGAAGCTTTTTCAAAAATGCGCGAACGCGGAGCGCTGATCGCGGACATCGCCATTTTGATTGTCTCCGCCGAAGACGGCGTGAAACCGCAGACGATTGAAGCATGGAAAACAATCACCGAAATGAAACTCCCCTCGATCGTCGCAATAAACAAAGTAGACAAACCGAGCGCGAATGTGGAAAAGACGAAACAAGAATTGGCGGAAAATGAAGTGTATTTGGAAAATTACGGGGGCAAGATCCCCTATGCGGAGATTTCCGCCAAGACTGGCGCTGGAGTGGACGATCTGCTGTCTCTGATTTTGATCTTAGCCGAGATGGAAAATTTCACTGGCAATACTGAAGAAGACGCCACTGGTTTTGTCATCGAAGCGGATCTCGATTCCAAACGTGGAATCCAAGCAACCTTGATTATCAAAAAAGGGACTCTACAAAAAGGAATGTTTGTTGTTGTTGAAGACGCCATCGTCTCCACGCGCATGATCCAAAATTTTAAAGGAGAAATGATCGACAGCGCTTCTCCCTCCTCGCCAGTGCGTCTCTGCGGTTTTGATAAAATGCCGCAAGTCGGAGCTCCATTTAAAAGTTTCAAAAATAAAAAAGAAGCAGAAAAATACGCCGAAGATCATAGAAATTCGGTAGTAGCAGCACCGCTTGGTACTCCGACTACCAAGTCAGATGAGGCAAGTAAAAAAATAATCCCAATTTTATTAAAAGCCAATGTCTCTGGCTCGCTCGAAGCGATAGAAAAAGAAATCGCTAAAATCAAAAATGATGGAGCAGAATTCAAGATTATAGCGCGAGGCGTGGGACCGATTTCGGAATCAGATATAAAAAATGTATCAAATAGCGAAAACGCTATTATCATCGGATTCAATGTAAAAACAGACAAGAGTGCCCTCGAGATCGCGGAAAAAAGAGGTATTACGATTTCTTTCTTCGATATTATTTACAAAATGACGGAGTGGCTGGCAGAACAAATGGAAAAGAGGAGGCCGCGAGTAGAGACCATAGAGACGACCGGCCGAGCGAAAATCATCCGGGCTTTCAGCCGCACCAAAGAACGCCAGATCATCGGCGGCAAAGTGATAGAGGGACAAATGCTACTCAACGGCACAGTCAAAATTATGCGTCGAGAATTTGAGATCGGGCGCGGAAAAATCGTAAATTTGGAAAAAGGTAAAGTAAAAACGAGCGTGGTAGAAGAAGGGCTTGAGTTCGGCATGATGATCGAATCCAAGATAGAGATCGCGTCGGGCGATGTAATAGAATTATTTTCCATAGCGCAGAAATAAATGATATGAAATTCTTTCTTGGCATACTTTTTATAAAGCAATCTATCTGGCGGTGCTCCGCCAGCGAACTGCTCGGCTCGTCAGCCTGCGCAAGGCTTTCTAAAAAGTACGCCTGCGACGAATTTCATTTATGAGTGAACGAAAAGAAAAAGTAGCAAATTATATCAAAGAACTCACGGCAGAGTTTCTTGGACGCGAAAATAATAAAACTTCGCTCATTACCGTGACTTCTGCGAATTGTTCTCCTGACCTAAAACGCGCGACCATCTTCATCACTGTCTTCCCTACTGATAAAGAAAAAGAGGCGTTAGAGTTTGCTAAACGCAAAAGACCAGAATTGCGAGAATTCTTGAAGAAAAATATGACGACAAAAAATATCCCTTTCATTGATATCGCTATTGATCTAGGAGAAAAACACAGACAAAAAATTGACGAATTGCTTCGTAATGGTTGATAGCTTATAGGTTATAGGTTATAGTTTCCAAATGGCCTGGTCGCCAAGAAGTAAGGCAACTCTCTGCAAAAGAGTTATACGTGGGTGCGATTCCCACCCAGGCCTCCAGGCAGAAAGAGAATGCCCGAGTGGCGTAATTGGTAGCCGCAGGAGACTTAAAATTTCCCGACCGCAAGGTCATGTGGGTTCGATTCCCACCTCGGGCACCGCACGAGAGCAAGCAAATTTATTTGCTTGCATGTGGGTATCGAAAGGATTTTCGTTATTGAACGAAGTGAAATCGAAAATCACCTGGCTATGTAATAGCCGATTCCCACCTCGGGCACTAGAACTCATCATCCCCAAAATAATTTGAGTGTATTCTCCTTATGGAGTATAATAGAGGTATGAATAAATCATACATACATTTAAAAAGAAAAGCTATTTTACTAAGGAAAAGTGGGTTAAGTTATGGCAGTATTGCAAAAAAGTTAGGTATATCAAAAAGCACTGCGAGTCTATGGTTATATGCTATTAAATTAAACTATGAACAGAGAAAAAATCTTTATAGTAATCAAGTTAAACATTTAAATACTGGAGAAAACAGCCAGAGGAATAGAAGGGCAAGAGAAGTAAACATTATTATTAATGAGGCAAAAACCAAGATTAGTAAAAAGATAAGTCTTGAGAGTTATCGTCTTTTTGGTACGGCTCTTTACTGGGCAGAAGGAAGTAAAAATAAAATGTTTCATATGACTAACTCTGATCCCTCATTAATTGTTTTTTGGGTAAAATGGCTAAAAAAAATATTTAATATCCAACCCAATATCTTAAAAGTAAGATTAAATATCTATCCACAACAATCAGAAAAGTTGATTAGAAAATTTTGGTCTGAATTGACTAATATTCCAATGAGTAATTTTGGGAAAAGCTATATAAAACCACTAAGTAATAATTACAAAAAAAATAACTTATATTATGGAACTGTCCGTATTGAAGTACCAAAAAGCACAAACTATCGCTATATGGTTTATGCTTGGCGGCAGAGAGTAATTGAAGGTATTGCTCCGAATATCAAATTAGTCGAAAAAAGATGGGAAAAATTAAGAAAATTTGTAAAACCTGTGAATATGAGATAGACTGTTGAGACAACGCGCTCGTAGCTCAGTTGGTAGAGCAGCTCGCTCTTAACGAGACGGTCGGAGGTCCGATCCCTCCCGAGCGCACAGTGACTAGACAAGACCTAGTCAAAATATGTCGGGCAAGTGGCGGAATTGGTATACGCGTTAGTCTTAGGAACTAATGTCGCAAGACTTGGGGGTTCGAGTCCCCCCTTGCCCACCAAGGAGAAAGCAAATTTATTTGCTTTCGTGGGGACGAGAAAGGATTTTCGTTATTGAACGAAGTGAAATCGAAAATCACCTGGCTATGTAGTAGCCGAGTCCCCCCTTGCCCACCCCTTGACTTTTCTTTATGAATATGATATACTGTACACATATGTATAAAATAAATAACAAAAAAATAATCTTTAATTTGTTTTACAGCTTGGGAATACTGGCTATTTTGGGCATAGGCATAATGATTATGCCGAGAGACGCCAGCGCTCAAAACAACGGCCGAGTTACCCGATACAACAGTACCAGATTTGAGAGCGTATCAAGCAAAAACCGATTCAACACCTATGAAGAGCCGTATGCGCAGTTTCAAACTAATGTTCCCGCGCCGACTGTTTATTCCAACAGCGTAAATCCAAACGCGGTCAATTA
>Ga0155678_13_pt2 | contig 8248 bp, 7 predicted proteins | sample RifCSPlowO2_01_FD_107335 | JGI IMG/M metagenome (GOLD analysis project Ga0155678, IMG submission 107335) | Candidatus Nomurabacteria bacterium RIFCSPLOWO2_01_FULL_42_17
GAGCATTGGATGCGAATACGATTGGCACTCAAAACTCTGCTTTTGGAACTGATGCTCTGGGGGCTAATATTACTTCAGCCGATAATTCGGCTTTTGGGTATAATGCGCTATTGGTTAATACCGGTTATGAAAACTCCGCTTTTGGTTCTGGAGCTCTCGACGCTAACACCACCGCCGACAACAACTCCGCTTTTGGGTTTAATGCTTTGGGCCTTAACACCACCGGCACTCGAAACACAGCTGTTGGACGTTCTGCTCTTTACACCAACACCACGGCAAGCTTTAACTCCGCTTTTGGTTATTTTTCGCTCTTTGGCAACACCACCGGCACTCAAAACGCCGCTTTTGGTTATAATAGTTTAGGCTCCAACACCACGGCCAACAACAACTCCACGTTTGGTTTTAATAGTTTAGGCTCCAACACCACCGGCGCCCAAAACTCCGCTTTTGGAGCATCGGCTCTTTATTCTAACAACACCGCCAGCGATAATTCAGCTTTTGGATACAATGCTTTAACAACAGAAGCCACCGGCACCCGCAACTCTGCTTTTGGTTCTCTCGCTCTCGACACCTCAGACGGTGGTGATGACAACTCTGCTTTTGGATACAATGCGCTTACAGCAGTGACGACGGGGGATAATTTGACTGCAATGGGTTCGGGAGCGCTTGATGCTAATACCACTGCAAGTAACAATTCCGCTTTTGGCTATAATGTATTAGGCGCCAATACCACCGGCACTCAAAATACAGCTGTTGGAGCTTTAGCTCTTGATTCCAACACCACGGCCTCTGACAACTCCGCTTTTGGATATAATAGTTTAACCGGCAACACTACCGGCACCCGAAACGCGGCTTTTGGGTCCCAAGTTCTTGATGCCAATACCACTGGCAACGAGAACTCCGCATTTGGATATGACGCACTGGGTAGTAATAGCACTGGGATCCAAAATTCCGCATTTGGAAGAAGTTCCTTAACTGGGAACACTACAGCTGATAATAACTCAGCTTTTGGGTATGCTACACTAAATTCTAATACCACTGGAACCAGTAATTCTGCATTTGGGGCATCGGCATTGATTTCAAACACAACCGCCAGCAACAATTCCGCTTTTGGGTATCTCTCACTAACAGCTAATACCACTGGTGCCTCTAACTCCGCTGTTGGCGCTTTGTCTTTAGATGCCAACACCACCGGCACCCGAAACACAGCTCTCGGCTATTCATCTTTATCAGCTATCGTTACAACAAATGATTCTACTGCGGTTGGCTACAATGCATTGCTTCTTGATACTGGGGGATCCAATACAGCTGTAGGTTCTGGTGCGATGGATGCGAATACAACTGGAATCGATAATGTCGCCATTGGTTTTAATGCTCTTGGGGCTAATAACACTGGTAATGATAATACTGCTGTAGGTAAAGGGGCATTAACAGCTAATGTTGGTGGTGGTCACCAAAATGTTTCTTTGGGTACTAATTCTTTAGGATCAAATACCGACGGTGATAGCAATGTCGGCATAGGAAACGCTGCTCTTTTTTCTAACACAACTTCTGATGGTAGTATTGCCCTCGGTTATCGTGCCGGTGTTCTATCTACTGGCGCAGGAAATATTTTCTTAGGTTATCAAGCTGGTGATAATGTAACTTCTGGTGCAAATAATCTCATCATTGGCTACAATATAGATGCTTCCTCGGCCACAACTTCCAACCAGCTCGTCATCGGTAACACAATTTTTGGCCTTAACGTTAATGCCACAGGTACCACAGTAGACACAGATGCAGTAATCGGAATTGGAAATAATTCTCCTGTCGCATTGCTTACCCTAGGTACAGCAGGTTCTAGGGCAGGCTCTATGTCTTTAGCAGGAGGAACATCTGGAGTGGTCACAATGCAAACAGCGGCCGCGGCTGGCACATATACTCTAACTTTACCCACTGATGACGGTACTGCCAGCCAATACCTGCAGACAGATGGCAGTGGAGTATTAAGTTGGGCGACAGTCAGTGCAGGAATCTCTCAGGCATCTTCTGGCGATGGCAATACCGCATTCGGCAGTACTGCGCTGGACTCCTTGACCGCTTCTTCAGGATTACGCAACACCGCTTTTGGCGCTGATGCAGGTACTGCGGTTACGACGGGGGATGATAATACTGCAGTTGGGTATCAGGCTTTGTTAGTTAATACCGCTACAGGTATTTCTGCATTTGGCGCACGAGCGTTGGATGCGAACACTTCTGGTGTTCAGAATTCTGCTTTTGGAACTGACGCTTTAGGTGCCAACACCGCCGGCACTTTTAATTCCGCCTTTGGATATAATGCTTTGGCCGCTAACATTATCGGCGGCGCAAACGCCGCTTTTGGAACTGCTGCGCTTGATGTTAATACAGCTGATAATAATAGTGCCTTTGGCTACAATGCTTCAGGCGCTAATACCACCGGCACTCAAAACTCTGCTTTTGGAACTTTAGCTCTTAGCGCCAATACCACAGCCAACGATAATTCCGCTTTTGGATATAATGCTTTGGCCGCTAACATTATCGGCACTCAAAACTCCGCTTTTGGATCTCAGGCGCTTGATTCTGCCGATGCCAATAACAATAGCGCTTTTGGTCACAATGCTTTAACAACAGAAACTACTGGCTCTCAAAACTCTGCTTTTGGGTCTCGAGCTCTTGATACCTCAAACGGTGGTAATGACAACTCTGCTTTTGGATACAATACGCTGACAGCAGTGACGACGGGGGATGGTCTTGGTGCTTTTGGTTCCCTTGCCCTCGATGCCAATACTTCTGGCACAAGAAATTCTGCTTTTGGCTATCAGGCTCTATCTGCTATTGTTACAACACATGACAGTACAGCATTTGGATATAATGCATTGCTTCTTGATACCGGGGGATCCAACATCGCCATCGGCTCACAAGCTGGAGACAACATCACCAGCGGAGCAAACAATCTCATTATCGGTATGAATGTTGACGCTCCTTCTGCCACAACTTCCAACCAGCTCGTTATCGGCAACACAATTTTTGGCCTCAACGTTGACGCTACAGGAACAACAGTAGATACCAACGCAGTAATCGGAATTGGAAACAATTCTCCAGTTGCATTGCTTACCCTAGGCACAGCGGGTTCCAGAGCAGGCACCATCTCCTTCGCAGGAGTAACATCTGGAGTAGTCACAATGCAGACAGCCGCTGCCGCCGGCACCTGGACCATGACCTTACCCACTGCAGTAGGCGGTGCCGGTGAACAGCTGACAGATGCCGCTGGAGACGGCATCACCTCCTGGACATCAGCCGCTTCTTCCCGTGAATTAAAAGACATCATGGAAACAGTCACTGATCCTACAGAAGCTCTCACTCAAATCTTAAATACTACAATCTACAAATTCCACTACAAACCAGGCATGGGCACCGGAGATACTACCACCCTCTATGTCGGTGTCATGGCCGACGAAGCACCTTGGGCCATGCACTACAAAGGCAGTATCGTAAACCCTGTAAACACTCTGGGCTACATGGTTCTAGGATTACAAGCCACCAATACCAAACTAGAAGAACTGAATTTAAATCTAAACGCCATCTCTGGCTCTATCACTCCGCTCGAAGGCTCATCTAATGAATCCTTCGTCACTGCTTTCTTTAACAATGTCTATGCCAAGATCACTGCTTGGATGGGGGATGTTACTAATGGCATAGGAGACATGTTTGCGAATGTCTTTAATGCAAAAGAAAAGATTTGTGTAGACGGTGAGTGTTTAACCAAAGATGATATCAAAGCTCTGCTTTTGCTTACTAATCCTGCCGGAAGTGTTTCTGTAACAGAAGAGGATAATAATTCTTCCACCCCTGCCCGCAGTGCTTCCAGCACAGCTGATGCAGGCGGGCCGGCGGCTGAAGCCACCCCAGAAGAAAGCAATGAAGAAATGCCTGTAGCGGAAGAGACGGTGGACGAGCCGGCTGATGAAACTTCTGAAGTTTCTGATGCAGAGGCAACGCCTCCGTCTGAGACGGAGGAATCTGAATCTACTCCTGAAGTAACTCCAGTCGAATCATCCGATTCGACTGCCCCGTCGGATGACGGGGCAGAACCCTCCGCCTCATCGGCGGACGGGGAGCCTGCGCCGGAAATTTAGAATGTTTCACTTTAATGAAAAAAATTCTAAAAATCTTTATACTGCTTATCATTCTCGGGGCAGTAGCCTATCATTTTCGGTTTACTTTAAATACTCTTTTCTTACGATTTTTGGATAACGCAAGGTCTTTTATTTTTAACCCAGCTCCTTGCGATGAGCCGATACCATACACTCTCGGCACATTTGATACTCAATTCGGAATTTCTAAAACTTATTTTTTGAGTGCGCTAGCTGAAGCGGAAGCCATCTGGGAAAAACCCCAAGGAGACTATCTGGGCAAAGAATTATTTTCTTACCAGAGCGCATCTTCTGCGCCGGATACGCTGAAGATTAATTTGATTTATGATTTCAGGCAACAAGCTACGAGCAAGCTCGCGAGTATAGGAATCGTCGTTGCCGAAAACAGAGCCTCGTACGATGCGCTCAAAATAAAATTTACAGAATTAAAAGCAAGGCTAGCTATAGCGCAGCGAGATTATGACTCGCGCGTGCAGAGTTTTAATGAGAGAGTCAAGGCTTATGAAAAGGAAGTTAAATATTGGAACGATCGAGGCGGAGCGGGAGAGAAAGAATATGACCAACTGCAAGCAGAGAAAGCCGAGATCGATGCGCAATTCTCTCAGTTGCAGGCCCAAGAAAAACAAATAAATGAAATGGTCAGCGAGATAAATGCGATGGTTGTCGTCTTGAATCGTCTGGCGAGCGCTCTGAATATCTCGGTAGATCAATACAATACGATTGGCGCGGCGCGCGGAGAATCTTTTGAAGAAGGGGTGTATTCTTCTGACGGGCGGACTCGGGAGATAGATATTTATGAATTTAGCTCCCGGACAAAGCTCGTGCGGGTGCTCGCGCATGAGCTCGGCCATGCGCTCGACCTAGAGCACGTGGAAGACCCAAAAGCCATCATGTACAGGCTGAACCAAGGCAATAGTGAGACATTGACTAAGGCCGACCTAGACGCACTCAAAATGAAGTGCGGAGTGGAGTGATTGTGAATTATAAAACTCTTTTCTTGGCATACTTTTTATAATCATTTTAACTCGAGATCATTCCAGATGATAAGTTTCCACTCGGACTTTTTGAAGAGGTGAGTATTGTATGCACAGATAGCCATGCCGGCATTGTTTATCGGATTCAAGTAACTTAAATTATTATATTGCGAAGCAGTCAGGCTTTCTCCATAGAGCATATAGGAAACTATCATTTTCAGAAAAATTCCATGAGTCACCATGATCATTCTTTCTTCCGGCCTCCGCTTGATATAGGTTAATAATTCTTTTGCCCTCTCTTTCAGATCAACAAAATTTTCCTCATCTCTGTATCGCAGATCATCAGCATGAAAGCTTTTGTCAATTCGGTCTATTATTTTTCGCACATCTCTTTCTCTATCTTCTCGGCCGATTATCTCTGTCGGATTCTTTCTCTCCACTAAGAGATTCGTGTATTCCACGTCCATCCCGAGCTCATGGCCGATAATTTCCGCTGTTTCTTTGGCGCGTTCATAGGGACTCGAGATTATAACTTGCGGGCGCCCCTTTTGTTTTGGGAATCTCTGCGCTGTCGCTAGCGCTTGGGCCTTGCCTTGTTCGTTCAAAAGCCCCTCCGGCCCTTGCCGGATATTTTTTGCATTGCTTTCAGTTTCTCCATGCCGTACCAAATATATTAATTTTGTTGCCATGATTCTATTTTACTATAAATTTCAGATAATCCATAAAAATAAAAACCCTCAGCTTCGTGGCTGAGAGTTCTTATTTTACACTGTATTTTACAGTAGCTTTATAGCTCTAGCTTGATCATATTATCGCTGCCGATATTTAATTTTTGACTGCTTTTGATTTGGAAGTTTAGTTTTACACTGCCATCTATATCCATGCCGATAGTGTTGCTGTCATCAAGATTACCTCCTGAGATAGATACTACACTGCTTGTATTTACGCTTACATTCGCATCACTTCTCGACTCTGTTTTGACCACTGGGGCAAAAATGTAGCTTCCATTGCCTGTCAGGTGGAGCGACTTATCAGCCATGAAGTCAAAATTTACACTGGAAGTCTCGTCCGCCTTTACCATGAGCATGGTGTTTATTTTGAGCTCATTGGAAGGCAGTTTGGCTATTTTTGTCGTTCCATCTTTTTTAATGACAGCGATCGAGTCGATCATGAGGCGGACTTGATCATAACTGCCGGCTTGCGTTTTTATATCCGCTAAAAGTTCTGATTTATTCTGCGCATTCAGAGCCAAAAGGTTGTAAACTCGAGGAGTAGTGGAAACTGTCACCCAACCGCTGGTATTGTTGTGCACAGACACGTTGTTTACCTTCATATTTATTTCGCTGATAGTGCCCATATCAGCTGCCGCATCAGTGACCGAGAAAACTACCCGGCCTTGCGTGTTATTTTTTTGCCCTGAAGTATTTTCGGTATCTTCTTTAGGCGCGCTATTTATAAGAAAATACGCTCCAACCACCAAAACTATTATTGCGATGATGCCAATTGTTTTATTACTCATGTTGCGTTTAATTGTTAATTATTTTTTAATAAAGTTAATGCCAGTTAATGTACTAATAATGAATATCAAAGTATCCTTCGACGATAGATACAATACTCAAGACTTATTATACTACCTGCTGTTCCCAAAAGTCCAGCTAGTTTTCCACAGTTTTAATAGAAAGTTAATATTTATGTATGTGTTGCCTACGGGCTGTGGAAAACTAGCTGGACTTTTTTTAAGAAAGGTATATAATTTAATGTAGATTTAATGTGGTTAGTTCTTCCATTTTGGTCGAATTATAAGCCTCTATTTAATTTAACAAAAAATCCTATGCTTGAAACAATCGCAGTTATCTTGTTGATCTTATGGATTCTCGGTTTGGTCACTTCCTATACCGTAGGAGGGTTTATCCATATTCTTCTCGTGGTGGCCATTGTCCTGTTCCTAGTGCGCGTTATCCAGGGACAGAATCCGCTTAAATAATTTTAAATTCCTGGATTTTGACATAAATGCTCGGGTGGGGTAGGCTTTGTCTATGTTTCAAAATTTTCAAAACACATTGTTGAAAAAAATGCTCAAGGCAAAGGGGGTGCCGGAGGCGCAAATCGATATGTTTGTAAAAATGATAGAGAAAAATCCGGAACTTTTCAAAACCATTGCCAAAGAAATAGAGGAGAAAGTGAAAGGAGGAATGAGCCAAATGGACGCCGGCATGCAGGTGATGAAGAAACATGAACAAGAACTCAAAAAATTAGCTTAGAGGTAATAAAAAGTGCAATATACTATAATGATGCTATAATGGAGCTATTAATAATAACAAATTAATTATATGGCAGAACTAAAAGCTTTGTGTATGAAGTGTAGAGATGCGAATAACAAGCCGACGATGCAGACGATGACCAACCCGGTCGTTACTAAAAATGACAAGGGTCGTTATTCTGCAAAGGGCACTTGCGCTGTTTGTGGCGGAAATATGTTTAAGTTTATGTCGGAAGCCGATGCGAAGACGATGATGTAATCTATTTATTAAATTAAAATTATTTTTATGGCAAAAGGAGACGGACACAGAAAAGAAAAAAAGAAACCAAAGAAGCAAAAATAAAAAAGAGAATAGCAACGTGCGTTGCACTAAAAATGCCCTAGTCATATAGATATGTCGGGGCATTTTTTGTGCTTGACTTGGAGTTTGCCTTCATATATACTTGCCTCTAGCGTCTTTCCTTTCGTGGAATGACGTTTTAATTTCCCCGCCAAGGCGGGGTGAACACCTTCTTTGACAATAGAATGAATTTTTGAGAACAGGTGCAAGTCTGTTCTGTTTTTTTGAGTCAGAAGGTTTTATAATAATTTTTAGAGCAAAAGATTGAACTCTAACAAGTAACAAAAAAATTATAAGCTTCAATGCTTCTGTTTTTTGTTTTGTTTCGTTCCTAACTTTTATTTAGAGTTTGATCCTAGCTCAGGATGAACGCTGGCGGCGTGGATAAGGCATGCAAGTCGAACGGATTTTTCAAAATCGGAGATGCGATTATATCAAGTCAAAGGTCGTGAAAAATTAGTGGCGAACGAGGTAGTAATACATAGGAACTTCCCCCAAAGTCGTGAATAATCCGTCGAAA
>Ga0155678_14_pt1 | contig 7710 bp, 7 predicted proteins | sample RifCSPlowO2_01_FD_107335 | JGI IMG/M metagenome (GOLD analysis project Ga0155678, IMG submission 107335) | Candidatus Nomurabacteria bacterium RIFCSPLOWO2_01_FULL_42_17
CTTATCGCAGCAACGCCACGTCCTTCATCGCCTCTTAAAGTCAAGGCATCCACCGTACGCCCTTAAATTTCCTGTTAAGAAATTTGAAAACCACATCCCGCATTGTTGCGGGAAAAACAAAGCCAAAAAAATTAACAGATATTTCGTTTGCGACCGCTCGCTACCTAAAATATATTTTTGGCTTTTTCTTATCTCTAAAAAGACCCCGAGCATACAGATTGTATACTCAGAAAATTAGGATAAGAATTAAGTTTTCAAAGTGTCATTCCGTGCTGATTTTACAAACAAAAAACCGCCTTTCGGGCGGCTAACAGACAAAAGAAAGTCTGCAATTAAGGCCGCCTTTTGAACTTGTTTCTTGTTATTGTCATACTGATTAAAGGAGTATATACGAAAGGAAATATGATGTCAACATCCTCCTAGCTTCTTGCCTTCTTGCGCCCTAAAAAGTATCCCAAACCTAACGCCAAAATAGATCCAAAGATTGTATATAAAATAAAATTATTAGAAGTTTCTGGAGAGGATTCAAAAACAACCAGTGTCCCTTCATTGGGAACCAAGGCTGAATCACTCTTATAAAAATTGAGATATTTTTTATCCAAATTGCTTACTCCGCCTACTACATGCAAGGATTCGTAGATATAACCGCCCTCCCAGCAATCCCCCTTCGCAGAGAGAAGTAAAACTATTTTTTTATCAAAACCCGGTATTGCATAGCCTGCAAAAACAAAAGGTTGCTCTAAATTACAACCACTCACCGGAAAATCCACAATTTTTTTACCGTCCTGATAAACTGAAGCGATAAAATTAGCGTTTTTTATCTCAGAAATTTCCGGGCTAAAATTTGTATAATTTACAAAAGAAATATCGACAGAGATCTTGTTACTTTTTAAATTTATAGGAATAAGATTTTTAAAATTAGCAGTAATTTTATCAATCGCGGCATTTACGAGATAAGGATCGTAACTACCGCTTCCTTCCAGAAGCTTCTCTCCCTGATCACAAGAAAAAACTATTGTAGATTTACCAGAATTTAGCGACATTTTCAAAAGCTCGGGAGGGCAACCTCTACCGCTTTCGGAATGGAGAGTATAATAAACCGACTCATTGAGCGGATTGTATTTAAACGTATGTATGTAAGTCGGCCCACCAACAGTCGCTAATGCGCTGTTTGTCATAAATAAAATTCCAAAAGTAAGTAAAAATATAAGTAATTTATTCATCTTTTTATTATACACTTCGCATACAAAAATGCCAAACAAAAAAGATGCCAGAAATGGCATCTTTTTTGTTTCTAATTAGCCACAAGCTAAAGCCTACAAGCTAGTTATTTACCCTCGATGAGAAACTTCGTCTGAAACCTTTGCGATAAACTTCGCAGCTGCATCTTTGCCACCCAAGCCGAAAGCGAGGGCGCCGCCGATCGAGATCATCGCGATGATGCCAGTGAAAAGTACACTCATGTAATAATCAGCGATTCCTAGCTGACCGAGCGCGATGATAAGAGCAAATATCCAGACAGAGTATTTTGCGATCGCTCCGAGCATATTTGCTGAACTCAATCCCATGCTTCGGACAGAAGCAGACACTGTCTTTGAGATAGCGTCAGAGACAATAGTGGCAATGATCAAGATGAGGGCAGCTACTACGACTTTAGGCAAGAAACCTAAGACATCGTTTTGTAAGAAGTCCTTGATGCTATTTAGGCCGACCAAATCAAGTGAAGGAATAAGGAAAACTATGATCACAAACCACTTCACTAGTTGACCGACGAAATATCCGGAATTCAGATTCATTCCCGCTTTTCGAAAGAAAGTTTCTACGCCGATAGATTTGAGAAGATTATCTATTTTCAAAGCGGTGAAAACTTGCTCGAGAGCCCTAGCAATAATAGTACCCAGAACCCAACCCACTACAAAGAATATAATCGCGATTATAAGCTTCGGAGCGAATTGGATAAAACCCCACCACAAATCTTGAAGCGATGCGTTGAAAACGTCGCCCCATGTCATCCAAATGTTATTCATAATTTATAAAAACTTTAGCTAATAAGGAAACCTTGTTATGTCTTCGCTCGGACTATATGAAAATGATTACATTATCATTAGCTCCTCGCTAGCCATAATAAACACTTTAAGTATCGACCTTAAAATTTCTATATTTATTATATCAATAAGCGAGGAGCATAGGCAAAAAAGTTATCCACTTTTTGCATAATGTCCGAGCGCCATTGATATATGGCAGATAAACACTCGCCATATATCAATAAGCGAGGAGCATAGGCAAAGAAGTTATCCACTTTTTGGGAGAGGTCAAATATTAACCCTTTTTTACAGTAAGCGCGGGAGATAGCTCTTTCGCCTGTAACAGAACTTCATGCGAGTAGTCTAGAATGTCTCGGACCAGTTTGTCATACATATTTAGTCTATAAATAAACTCTTTGGTGTTGAAAATAGCATAGACAAGCTCTACGCCGAGCAAGGCTTCCAGCTTGCGAATTCCTCTTTCAATCCCGGTTTTTTTCAGTTTGTCCCCGACAATCAGCAAATCCACCCGGCTATCTTGATTTTTAATGAAAACGCCTGAAACCACCAGCAATTTGACTTGTCCAACTTTTTTAAAATTGTCTAGAATTTTTTCTTTGCTCAAGGTGTCAGACCTGATCAAAAGATCTTCAAATTCTCCGGCATATTTAAAAAAGGAATTAAAATACCAATCCAAAGACGCCTTAGAACGTTTTTTAATAAAACCGACAGAAGCCAAAAGCCTGAGTTCTCGGCGGACGATGTCGAAACCAACTCGACTTCGCTTGGCTATATCCCTACTTTTGAATCCCTTGCCTTTATTGAGCAAAAAGAGCCTCATGATCTTCACTCTTGCATCATTGCCTAGTATTTTTCCCAAAATTTCCATTCGTCCATTCTAGCCTTTTTTTAAAAAAAGACAAGCAAAAAAATGACTAGGTCTTGCCTAGTCATTTTTTATCTATTTCAATTCCACTTTGGCCACACATAAATTCCTGCTGGAATTTTGCGCAGCCCCCGCCTCATCCGACCTGCGTCGGATTCCGGCTGAAAAATTGAACCTATTTTAGTTCAATTTTTCCACCTGCCTCCTCAATCTTTTTCTTTAAGTCATTCGCTTCCTCTTTCTTCATTCCCGCTTTTAGGGTAGAAGGAGCGGCATCAACTAAGTCTTTGGCATCTTTCAAGCCGAGACCTAAAGCTTCTTTCACGATTTTCATCACCGCAATCTTCTGTTCACCAGCAGAAGCCAGCATTACAGTATAAGTACTCTGCTCTTCAGCTGCTACCGTCGCGCCTGCGGCAGGACCAGCAGCCACAGCTGCAGCAGATACTCCAAACTTTTCCTCAATTGCCTTGACTAAAGTATTTAATTCCAAGACTGAGGCACTTTCTAATTCTGTTAAAAACGAATCGAATTTCATAATTTTATATACCAATCTACTAATAATTCGAATGATGCGAATGGATACGAATTCGTAATGATTCGTATATTGGTTTTATTCGCATATTCGTATGTTAAACTTTCTTCTTCGCCACTTCATTCACGGCGATGGCTAATCGCTGCATCGGACTCTTGAGCAAGAATGCAATTTTTGAAAGTAATACTTCCCTGCTTGGAATCGTAGCTAGCTCCATCATCATCTCTTTACCGACAAATTTACCCTCAAAAATTCCACCCAAAATTCCCAGTACCACACCCTTGTTGGCTTTCTGGAAATTATAGATTTCTCTCGGGCTGGCTATCTCGTCTTTTGAGTATGCGATGGCGACTTCTCCAGAGAGTTCCGGAATTTCTCCTTCCGCCTTCCCTTTTAGAGCGCGAGAAAGGAGTGTCTTTCTAGAAACCCTGTAGCATACTCCTTCTTTTCGGAGTTCTCTGCGCAGTCTCGTCTCATCCGCGACCTTCAGGCCGTGAAAGTTTACAAAAGCCAGAGACTTGGATTCCTTTATCGCTTTTTCCAGATCTTTTACAATTTCTTCTTTTTTTGATTTTAATAGCATAGTTTGTATTTCATTCCCCTCTTGAGGGGTGGCTCGGTAATCCGAGACGGGGTGGATGAATTCTCCACCTCCCCCTAAAGGGTACTCCTCAAAGAGGAGAATTAAAAAAACGGCTTGCGCCGTCAAAGATATCGACCCACTAAATAGGATTTATTTTGTCTTGCGACAAAACCTACTTTCTTTGCGGTAAACTCATACTAACACAAAATATAACTAACGCAAGATTTCGTTAATGTAACACGATATATCCGTGCTACATAGCTTGAAGTGAGTCACCAAGAGAACCCCAAAAAGCCCGAGAGAAATCATTACCAAAAAAAGAAGCAGGGTCTTAAAAAAATGTTTTATTGACATATTAACGATATTGCAAAAATAATATTATTGCGAGCGAGAGGAGTAAAACGACAATAAAAGAATGCCAGATATCCCAATGAGAATATATATTTTTTTTCTTCAGAAAACTCGCAAACATTTTGCTCGCCTCGATGAAAATCAAAAAAGGCAGAATCGCTATCATCCACCAAATTTTAAAAATAAAGGCGAACATATTCCTTATTGTACATCAGATTCCTCCACTACATCAGCCTCTGGCGCAGGTGCTTCTTCCGACTCGGATTCAGGTTCGGGAGTTACTTCAGGAGTTGATTCAGATTCCTCCGTCTCAGACGGAGGCGTTGCCTCTGCATCAGAAACTTCAGAAGTTTCATCAGCTGGCTCGTCCACCGTCTCTTCCACTACAGGCATTTCTTCATTGCTTTCTTGCTCAGAAGCCTGCCCTGTACCAGACTCAGTAGAGTCTTGGTTTGGGGTGCTTCCCTCAGAACTTCCACTATCAGAACCCACCATCGCCTCAAGTTCATCCCCATTAGCGCAGAATTCAGTGCCGTCGGATTTTGCCACACACAGTTCTTTGGTATGTACTCGATTAGCAAAGAAATCTCCGATGCCATTCCCGACCTCCCCCATCCAAGCAGTGATCTTGGCATAGACATTATCAAAGAAAGCAGTCACGAAGGATTGATTAGATGAGCCTTCGAGTGGAGTGATAGTGCCAGAGATGGCGTTTAGATTTAGGTTTAGATCTTCTAGTTTGGTGTTGGTCGCTTGAATACCGAGCACCATGTAGCCGAGCGTGTTGACGGGGTTCACGATGGTGCCGTTGTAATGCATGGCCCAAGGAGCTTCGTCTGCCATGACACCGACATATTCTGTGATGGTGTCTCCGGTGCCCATGCCTGGTTTGTAGTGGAATTTGTAGATTTTAGTGTTGAGGATGGAAGTGAGAGCTTCATTTGGATAATCTACTGTGCTAATGACGTCCTTTAATTCACGGGAAGAAGCGGCGGATGCCCATGAAGTAATGCCGTCTCCGGCAGCATCAGTGAGTTGATAACCGGCAGAGCCTACTGCAGTGGGTAAAGTCATGGTCCAAGTGCCAGCGGCGGCCGCGGGTTGCATGGTGACGACCCCGGAAGTGTTCCCAGCAAAATTAATTACTCCCTTGGTGGTTCCGGCTAGACCGAGAGATAATAGAGCTCCGGGAGCCGTGGTGCCGATGCCGACGTTGCCACCGAGCAGAACCGCCGAGTAGTTGTTTGTCGCTCCAGTCTGCGCATTGACCGTGAGACCATAACTATTCGTCGCCGTGGACACTCCTCCAGCTTGAATGAGTAGTCCATGAGTATTAGTAATAGTGGCATTGGTACTTTTGATTGGAGCTCCAGCGATTGCGAGAGTAGCAGCATCCGTGATGGTGCTAGATCCCACGAATGAATATGTCGGTTGAGTGATTAATACTTCTCTTTGAGTGGTGAGAGCTCCGGTGGCCCATTCTCTACCGGCAGTGGTAATAGTGAGAGAAGGAATTTCAGTGGATAAGGTTTGATTGGTATTGACGGCTCCGGTGTAGACTATGCCTTTGAGTGCACCGAGGGCTGTAGCTGTCTGAGTAATGGCTAGATTTCCTGTGAAAGCTCCGGGACCTTGGGAGTAGAGCCCGCCCTGCCCGACGTTGATTCCAGTTTGAGCGAGAATGGTATCGCCGATGATATAATTAGTTGCTTGTAAAATATTTGTTTCAACTGAACCAGCATTAAGAGAAGGGACTTCCATACCATTGATGTCGATGATCTGAAGACTAGAGCCAAAAACGCCTACATAAGCATATTTACCAGAGAGAAAGACACCCAAAGCCAAGCTGGGAGTACTATAGCTACCGATGAGAGTTGGTGAGGCAGGATTACTTACATCAATTACGTAGAAACCGTTATTATCACCCACATATGCATATTTGTTAGCAATAAAAACATCATTGGCTTGACCGGTATCATAAGAACCTACAGAACTCGGTGAACTTGGATTAGATACATCGATAATTTGGAGACCCGAACTATTATCGGCTACATAGGCATACTTGCCAGAGACAACAACCTTTTCAGCCGCGCCGGGCGTATCATAGGTACCGACGAGAGTTGGTGAGGCGGGATTGGAAACATCGATAATTTGGAGACCAGCTGTAGCATCCGCTACGTAGACATATTTACCGTAGAGGAAGACACCATTAGCAAGGCCTGAGGTATTATAAGTTCCAATAAGAGTTGGTGAGGCGGGATTGGAAACATCGATAATTTGGAGACCCGAACTATTATCGGCTACATAGGCATACTTGCCAGAGACAAATACATCAAGAGCTAAGAAAGAGTTGTATGTACCAACAAGACTGGGGGAGGTCGGATTAGATACATCGATAATTTGAAGACCTGCGCTATCATCGGCCACATAGGCATACTTGCCAGATACAAAAATACCATAGGTGTTGCCGGGTGTGTTATATGAACTAACTTGGGTTGGTGAGGCTGGGTTGGAAACATCGATAATTTGAATAGAATTATAGTCAGCTATGTAAGCATATTTGTCGGAAACAAAAACGCCTCTAGGAGCACCGGTTGTTGTATAGGTCCCTTTCAATGTTGGATTTCCGGAAGCGGTTTGAAGTATATTGCCTCCCACAACTTCGAGTTTGGAAGAAGGTGTTGTTGTACCGATACCAACATTGCCAGAAGCGTCAATGAGGAAAGGAGTGGTATCAGACGAAGCGTCGTCGACTCGGAGGGAGGCACCCGCTCCAATGTTGTTGACAAAGAGTGGGATAGCAGTGGAAGCAGAGAGAGTGCCGACATTGAGAATGTATTGATTAGATGATCCTCCGGTAGAAGCTGTGGTTTCACCAAGGGTGAAAGCAGATTCAGCTCCAGTCAGCGCCCAGTTCCAGACGATGTTGTTTGCTCCGTTTGCAATAGTGGCATCAGTGGTAGCAGCAGTGACGGCAGAGAGAGTGGCTCCACTTGTCACACTGGCCCAAGTGAGTACTCCACTCCCATCCGTCTGCAGGTATTGGCTGGCAGTACCGTCATCTGTGGGAAGCGTTAAAGTATATGTACCAGCTACTGCGGCAGGTTGAATGATTATCTCACCGGAAGTACTGCCTGTGAGAGTGAGAAAATCTGTGGTGACTTCTGCTGCCATAGACTTGGCAAGACTTTGGACGTTGCTGTCGATGGAATTTAATGTTCCATTGAGTTGAGCGTCGAAGAAAGCTCGAGTGACGAAGTTTGAGGTGTCTACATTACCTGATGGACCACGAGGTCCTTGGATTCCCTGTGGTCCCATTGGTCCTCTGAGT
>Ga0155678_17_pt2 | contig 5987 bp, 10 predicted proteins | sample RifCSPlowO2_01_FD_107335 | JGI IMG/M metagenome (GOLD analysis project Ga0155678, IMG submission 107335) | Candidatus Nomurabacteria bacterium RIFCSPLOWO2_01_FULL_42_17
TCTGTTAGAGATCAGTTCTCCAGAACGTTTGGCTATGAACCACAAGATGCTGCCGAATAACAGCAAAGACAGTAAAAATTAAGATTGTTAACTCTATACTGCATCGTAAATTGAAACAAAGCCAATTGGCTCAATGTAAGGGGTTAGGCTTCTAACTTCGTCAAAAAGACCTTTTGGAGTTACGATTTCTAACTCGGGAAGTTTGGCTATTTTTACCATTCCTTTACAAGCAAGCTGTACTTCATCCTCGCTTAAATTCTGACTGACCACCACAAAAAAGAGCCTAACCGACTTGGGAAAATCCAAATATTTATCTATTTTAAGAGCAACGTTTTTCTGAAGATCGTGTTTTGTCTCTGTAGTGAACACATCGATTCCAAAATGTCCGTCCATAGTGTAAACAATAAAATCTGCTCGGTTTCTACCTGGACCATAATACTTTTCCGAATGCACAAAAGGTTCACCAAATAATTGAGCTAGTTCTTGTTCTAATTCCCGTTCAGCAGCTTTTGCTCTTAAATTGCCTCTTGTAGCAATTCCGGATCGGCTCGCTCCACTACCAAAATCAGTCACCTCATAACCAAGTAACTCTCGTAAAGCTTTTAATCCACCGAAGCGGCGCTGTATTTGTCTAGAAGAGGGTAAGTAATCGGTGCGGTCAACTTCCGGTGCTGTCGGTAACCTACCATTTTCAGATAAGAATCTGTCAAAGGCTATTTTAAGGCGTTCCGTTGACCAAGTATTGTCAACACCCTTCATCGTCTAAACTGCCTATTGATTGCTGTCATTCTTATCCGGTATTCATACAGATTCGAACTCACGCAATAGTCTTCTAAAATAGTTTCCTTTGGAACGTGGCGGTAGTGTAGGTGTTGCAATGCGGTGCGAGGGAGCAATAGCGAACCTGCAAGCCAATCAGCTTCTTCTTCCTGCTTATCGTTGTAATCCCTAAGTGCAAAACCATCCTCAGTTACGAATACCCTGCTTCCGCTATGTTCGAGCAATACGTGGGCAAGTTCATGCATTATGCTATTTGAACAGCGTCCAACAGAATGTTGGGGGTTTGCAACAATAATGATCTTGTCCGGGCTAGCAACTGTAACGGCTGACCACTCGTCACCTTCAGGGGAAGAAAGATAGTTTATTGATTCTTGGCCTAAATTAGCTAGGCCATCAAGCTTACGAACTTCTACACCTAGATAATCTGCAACTTGTTGCCACGTAAGTGGATCATAGGCTTCCAGTTCAAGTTTTTTTCTAATTGTTGCGGAAGTATTTTCGCACCATGACTTAAAGCCTCGTTCAAGCAGAGTGCCGCTGTTTTTCTTGGTAGCTGTGGTTCCCGGCATAATTACAACTCACGGTTCATTGCTTCTATGAGTTTTGCTAAGTGTGACGCTGTTGCTGAGCTCATTATTTTCTTAGCGCGAAAATGAGCAAAAACCTGACCAGTTGCATCTCCGAATTCAAGGTTCTTAGCAGGAGAAGATTTCTTAACACCCAGTAAAGTATTGGGGTCAACGTCTAACCATTTACATAATTTCTCAAATGTAGACAGGTCCGGTTGCTTACCACCTTCTACCCGAGAGAGTGTAGCAGGGCTTACTCCGGCTTCTTGTGCAGCCTCACGAATTCCCATAGCACCACGCCTTTGTTTAACTCTTAATCCTAGCTCTTCCATGTCGACTCCCGTTTCATATAAGTATAGCAAACTTTTTCTTGAAAAACTGTTTCATGTGTGAGACACTTATTCTCAAGAGCCATAAAGACTGCTCGGGTGGGGAAAGTCCTAGCGGTTCGAAATACACACTAACCATCAATAATTACAAGAAAGTGAGGGTATCACAGATGGGGAAAAAGGATTATCACATAACAAAGCGGTCGGACGGCGACTGGCAGTATAAGTTGCCTGGAGCCGATCGAGCATCAGGCATTACACCTACTCAGGCTGAAGCTGAACGGGCAGCGAAAGAATCAGCTGCGCGCGGTGGTGGTGGCGAAATTACCATTCATCGACCTAATGGAGAAATCCGTGATCGTGACACAATTGCACCTGCAAATGATCCGAATCCACCGAAAGACATGAGGCATTAGCAATGAGTTGGCATCTAGGACCGGATCCTAATGGACCCCTTGTACCACCAAAGCCCCCTCGCGTACCACGCGCACCACAAGCGCCGCGACCTCCCAGACCTCCTCAACTACCGCGGCCACCAAAACCTCCTGCTCCCCCAGGTTACAGATATACATGGAGGTCAAAATGAGTGAAGCTAAGCAATTAAAGCATCTGGAATTTATTCAGGCAATTGTCGCACGCCAAGCTCGAAATTCATTTCAGTGCAAATCTTGGGCAATAGTACTACTTGCCGGATTGTCGGCGCTCAGTCGTGGGAGTAAAGACGACATACTTTTAATAAGTGCTGGTGTTGTATTGCTTTTTTGGCTACTTGATTCGTACTACCTATCAAAAGAACGGCTATTTCGAAATATGTATGAACGTGTTGCCAAAGAAAAAGCGGATGATTTGTCACTTAAGCCTCGTAAATCTGATTGTGATAAGTCAAGTTCGTGGCTGAAGTGTGCGTTTGCACTCGTAGAAGCGCTACCTTACGGCGCAATGCTACTAGGAATTTTATTAATAACTCTAAGGAGATAAGTTAATGGCCAGAAAAATATTTTTCAGTTTCCACTACGCTAGGGATTCCTGGCGAGTGCAGAATGTTCGACAATCAGGTTCAATTGCCAAATTCGATAAGACGCCGTTCTATGATAAAGCAACATGGGAGAAAATTAAGTTGGGCGGTGACGAGGCTATTAAAAATTGGATTAATGATCAGTTAAAAGGAACTTCAGTTACTGTAGTTTTAATCGGTGCTGAAACGTACAAACGCCGTTGGGTTAAATATGAGATAAATAGAACGATTGAAGACGGACGCGGATTAATTGGCGTTTATATTGGAGGAATCAAGGATCAGAACGGTAATACAGAAGATCTTGGACCAAATCCTCTACCATCAGGCTACCCTACCTATCGGTGGAATAAGAACAATGGTGCACAAAACCTTGGTGAGTGGGTTGAGAAAGCAGCTGTAGCTGCTGGTTATTAAACTCATGGCGTTTTACAGAGTTTACAGGGTTTTACGGGCCGTACCTGTAACAGATAGGCAATTTACAGAATAACTAGAATCTCTGTTTAGTTTCATAATTCCGAACACGCCGGAATGGAAAAGGACGAAGTCCACTGTCCTGCCCTATCAAAAAACGTTCACCGAAATATAGAAATCAATAAATTTATTGATTCATAACCGTCTTAACGACAAAGTTACTGAGTGCGCCCTTCCAAGCTTCGATCATCTGTTCAGTTTCTGTTTCAGATGGCTTATGTGTATCAACATAAGCACTGGAAGATTCCGGGAAACTTACAAGTAGTTCTTGCACATTAGCACTTGGCATATCTGCACTATTGTTAAGTGGCCCCTCGCTACAGAACTTTCTATTTTTAAACCACACTAAACAGTCCGAAAATCTATACAAATTTCCATCTACGCCCATTGCTTTACCTTTAGTTTCTTCCCAAGATCGCATTTGATAGCCATCACCATCAGAATGCGTACTTGTTTGTTTGCTGATTATCCATGAAGGCATGGGGGTTGTAAATGTCTTTTCGGCAATAAAAAATCCAGCTTCGCGTTTGCGTCTAACTACATGAATCGTAGAGTTTGGACTGGCATGGCTCTCCACTAAATAATCTGCAGATTCAATTGCAAGTTGTCCCATTGTTGCAAGAATTGGTTTCCATGCTGAAACTGCACTTTTTTCTAAAACTTCCTCACTCTGTGATCTCTCGCATTCTATCCGACGCCTTTCTATGGCCTGTTGATGTCTATGAGCTTCTTGTTGCTTTTCTCTCTCAATTGCTCGATCTAAATCCTGACGAAATCTTGTCATAATGGATAATTAATAACATACTTTCTACTTTATTTCAAGTAACCCATCCTCTTAAAGAATATATAATCAAAATCTTTTTACGGTCATTAGTCTGTTGCCCTAGTAAACTCGGCGCACAGATTAATGTGCGTATGCCCTGCCCCCGCTACCAAGAAAAATTTGTGCTATAGTTGCTTCATTATGCTTCACAACAAACGTCTTTGTACTTGGTCTGGCTTTATTGACCACCCCTCCGGTCTATCCAGAGAGTAGTGTTGATTTGATTTGTATGACTGCCCTCTGGGTAGTTTTTTATTTTCCCGCTTAACCAAGGAGTAGTTATGAATAAATTATTAGAAACATATATTGACCCGCAATATGTGTACAGGTTTACCCAAGGGCCTGATGTAGTTCGCAGCCGTGAGGATGCCTTGCGTGACGGTATCAACTGCATTTCGCTGGCCCACCTCGCGCTTAGGGACCTTTTTGACTATGAGCTTCCTGCTGAACTTTTTTGTCTGGAGCTTTACTATGACAGGGAGCATTTCACAGAAGTCGGTGGACTGGAAAATATGCAGGCAGGGGACCTGGTCTGGCTGGGTTTGGCCAGCCCAACTGTCGAGATAGAAGATTTTGTGCCCCGCTACAAAAACGGCCGCCTAACAAATTGGTCAGAGTCGCCGGTAAAACACGCGGCTATATTTACAGGCGAAAAAGACCAGTCAAGCGACCATTTGCTATTGCACTCCACGCCTTACGAAGGTACTAACGCGGTATGGCCATTAAAAATGTTTAGCCGCCATAAAAGATACAGAAAAGTGTATGGCATTACCCGGCTACAAATTTCATCTGATACATAACCTACTAGATTTTGCTCATGCTTGCTAATTGTAGATTGAGCTTTTTTGATAAATTACAGGGTGGTTTTGCGGAGCAATTGGGCATTGATGGCTACTACGACTGTGGATAATGACATCAGTACCGCTCCCAGCGCCGGGGCAAGTAATATACCAGCGCTGTACGCTACGCCCGCTGCCAGTGGTATGGCCAGTACGTTGTAGCCGGTTGCCCAGGCTAGGTTTTGAGTCATCTTTCTATATGTCGCTTTAGATAACTGTATGATTTTGACCACATCTTTTGGATCACTTTTAACCAGAATAATGTCCGCGGATTTGATAGCAACGTCTGTGCCCGCGCCAATGGCGATCCCGATATCAGCCTGCGTAAGTGCCGGCGCGTCATTAATGCCATCGCCTACCATTGCCACTTTTTCGCCGTTTGCTTGCAGTTCTTTCACCTTGGCGGCTTTGTTCTGGGGATGAACTTCGGCAAAATATTGGTCCAGGCCAAGCTGTTTGGCAACGTAGTCTGCCACGTCCTTGGAGTCACCCGTAATCATTGCTGTTTTTATGCCAAGGCTTTTTAACGCCAAGATTGTTTGTTTGGACTCATCACGGATTATGTCGGCCAGGGCAATCGCACCGATGACTTCATTGCCTTCGTTGATCAGATATACTTCTGTTTTCCCCTCTTTGGCAGATTGCTTGCTGTATTGCTCAATCTCACTTGGAACTATGAGATTGTTTTCTGTTATATAACGGTAGCTTGCGGCTGTAAACATATCTTTTCCGTGCAGCTTCCCCCTTACGCCCAACCCCGGCAGAGCCGTAAATTCCTCAACCCTATCCAGTTGCACGTGATCGTCCTGAGCCTTTTTGACAATACCTTTGCCAACTATATGCTCACTGTTCTGCTCCAAACTAGCCGTTAGGTGAAGAATGTCGTCCGTTTTATAACCTTTTGCTGCCCATACGTCCGTTACACCATGCTCGCCACGGGTCAACGTGCCGGTTTTGTCAAACAATACCCAGTCAAGATTACGCGCTGACTCCAAAGCCAAGCGATGCCTTACAAGTAATCCGTTCCGTGCCGATAAAGCGGTAGAAATAGCCACGACCAGCGGTATAGCTAAACCAAGCGCGTGAGGACAAGCAATGATTAGGACCGTTACGGACCGTTCCAGCGCAAAGCTTGCGTCTTTGGTTATAAACCAAAAGATA
>Ga0155678_12_pt1 | contig 3200 bp, 3 predicted proteins | sample RifCSPlowO2_01_FD_107335 | JGI IMG/M metagenome (GOLD analysis project Ga0155678, IMG submission 107335) | Candidatus Nomurabacteria bacterium RIFCSPLOWO2_01_FULL_42_17
AACTTACCACCGCCAAGGCGGGGCAAGCAGGTCGCAAGATTAAACTTCTATTTCCTACAAAAGAACTCGCAGGAGATAATTCGCTAATGATCGGCATTGCTGGATATTTGAATTACGTAAAAAACAAAAAGAAAGTTCCGAAACTGAGCAGTATAAAAGCAACTGGTAATCTAAGACTTTAGCCTCGCCAAAGGATGTGCAGATATGATATTATTAAGCAGATATGAGTGTGAACGAGAAATTACTGAAACCCTATAATCCAAAAGAAACTGAAGAGAGAATCTACAAGCTATGGGAAGATAGCGGTTTTTTTAACCCAGATAATCTGCCGGGAGAAAGAAAAGAACCATTTACAATAATAATGCCACCAACCAATTCGAATGGCTCTTTGCACGCAGGCCATGGTTTGGTTATGACAATTGAGGACATTATGGTGCGCTACAAGAGAATGCGGGACTTTAAGACACTGTGGTTACCAGGCTTTGATCACGCTGGCTTTGAGACGCAGGTGGTGTATGAAAAAAAACTGGAAAAAGAAGGAAGAACTAGATTTGGGATGGATCCTAAAGAATTATACAAAGAAATTTTGGATTTTACTCTTAGTAACTCAAAAAATATAAAATCCCAGATAAAAAAAATGGGAGCCTCCTGCGATTGGTCTCGTGAAAAATTTACACTCGATGATAATGTAATAAGAACGGTGCATCAAACTTTTAAAAGAATGTATGATGATAATTTAATCTACCGAGGAAATAAAATTGTGTCGTGGTGTCCAAAACATCAAACATCTTTCTCTGACTTAGAAATAAAGGATGAAGAAATAATTGATAATTTGTATTATTTAAAATATGGGCCGTTCACTATAGCAACTGCAAGACCCGAAACGAAATTTGGCGATAAATATGTGGTAATGCATCCTGATGATAAACGCTACAAGAAATATTCTGACAAACAAAAAATAAAATTGGAGTGGATCAATGGGCCAATCGAAGCCACTGTTATAAAAGATGAAGCTATAGATATGGAATTTGGAACAGGAGTAATGACTATCACCCCTTGGCACGACAATACAGACTTTGAAATTGCAGAGAGACACAAACTAGATAAAAAACAAATCATTGACGAAAATGGAAAATTGCTTTCTATCGCAGGAGAGTTTGTAGGGCAGCATATAAAGAAGGCTAGGCCCTTGATCATTGAAAAACTTCAAAAAAAGGGTCTGGTAGAAAAAATAGATGAAAATTATAAACATGTTGTCAGAACTTGTTATAAATGCGGAACAACGATAGAACCACAAATAAAAAGCCAGTGGTTTGTAAAGATGAAACCTCTAGCAGAAAAAGCCCTTCTGAAAATAAACAACGGAGAAATAGTTTATATTCCAGAACACTATAAAAAAATAACTATTCATTGGTTAGAAAATATAATAGATTGGAATATTTCTAGACAAATCGTTTGGGGTATTCCCATTCCCGCAAAAATCTGCACTAAATGCGGATACGGTATGGCGGATTTAGAAAATAATGTAAAAAAATGTGAAAAATGCAGCGGCGCTATTGTAGAGGATAAAGATACTTTCGATACTTGGTTTTCATCCGGCCAATGGCCTTTTATAACTCTCGGTTATCCCGACTCTCCTGATTTTAAGACATTTTACCCAACTGATGTTATGGAGACAGCTGGAGAAATAATATTTTTCTGGGTTTCGAGAATGATTATGCTTGGACTTTATATAACCGGGAAAGTTCCATTTAAAACTGTTTATCTGCATGGACTTGTGCTTGACGCCAAGGGACAAAAAATGAGTAAAAGTAAAGGAAATGTTATTGATCCATTAATACTCACAGAAAAATACGGCACTGATGCATTTAGAATTGGTATGGTTATCGGAAATACACCAGGGACATCTTTGGCACTGGCAGAAGAAAGAATTAGAGGTTATAAAAATTTCGCAAATAAATTATGGAATATTGCGCGGTTTATTCTGGAGAATACAAAGGGTGAAACAATGGCAGGTGGTTTTCCTGAACGAAATAAATTTGATGAAACGTTGCGCACTGAACGTCGAGCTCTTTTAAAAGATGTGACAGAAGACATGGAAAATCTGCGATTCTACCTAGCAGCTGAAAAATTGTATCATTATGTCTGGCATAATCTGGCAGATAAAATAATTGAGGAGAGTAAAGTAATTTTGGAAACAGGAACAAATGAAGAAAAGACTCGACGTAAGCAATTTCTGCTTCACACGCTAGACATGATTCTAAAAACACTTCACCCCTTCATGCCTTTTGTTACGGAAGAAATATGGTCGATGATGCCCAGTAAAAAAAATCTTTTAATGGTTGAAAGGTGGCCTATATAGAAATGTCCAATGATCCTAAAATTTTAGCTATAGCGTTTCTAGGTGGAATTATTCCAGCTCTTTTGTGGTTATGGTTCTGGATTAAAGAAGAGGAAAAAAAATCTGAACCAAAAAAAATCCTCACAATAGCATTTATTATGGGTATGATAGCAGTTGTTTTTGTTTTACCAATTCAAAAATTTATACAAGGAAATGTTGATTCATACCAATGGCAACTCATCCTATGGGCAAGCGCAGAAGAAATAATTAAATACATTGCGATTATGGTTGTTCTTTATAAAACAACTTACGCCGATGAGCCAGTAGATTGGCCAATTTACTTAATTACCGTGGCTTTGGGCTTTGCAGCCCTTGAAAATGTTTTATTCCTTCGAAAATCACTTTCTTTGGATCAAACCACAATTGGTCTATTTACCGCGGCATCTATAGGTCAGCTCAGATTTCTCGGATCTACCCTTCTCCACGCTGTTTCAAGCGGAATTCTGGGCATTGCGCTCGGAATTTCCTTGCGGATGGGAAGATTAAAGAGAAAACTTTACTTTATTGTAGGCCTTACATTGGCTATTGCCTTGCATAGTGTCTTTAATTTTTTTATAATAAAGATTAAAGGAAATGATTTTTTAGAAGTATTAAAAGTGTTTGCTTTTTTGTGGGTCGTCACTATTATAGTCATCTTGCTTTTTGAAAAAGTAAGAAGAATGAATTAAAATTATCAATTAAATTAAAAATATGGAAAAAAGAAGTTTATGGGAGAGACTGACTGGAGGTATTCATGTTGAGGAAGAAAATGAATATGAGGAATCAAGGAAGGTTTCAGTAGGAGGAAGCAGAAAAGACA
>Ga0155678_17_pt3 | contig 1926 bp, 2 predicted proteins | sample RifCSPlowO2_01_FD_107335 | JGI IMG/M metagenome (GOLD analysis project Ga0155678, IMG submission 107335) | Candidatus Nomurabacteria bacterium RIFCSPLOWO2_01_FULL_42_17
CAGCGCAAAGCTTGCGTCTTTGGTTATAAACCAAAAGATAAAGGTAGCTATACCTGAAATGATGGCAACAATGGTCAGCACAAACGCCGCCTTGTCCGCCAAAATCTGCACATTGGATTTAGACGCCTGGGCATCAGCTACTAAACGCATAATCCCAGCCAGAGCCGTGTCCTCGCCCAGTTTGGTCACCTTTATTGTCAAAGCTCCGTCCTGGTTAATTGTTCCGGCGATTACTTCATCACCAACGGCCTTGCTTGTTGGTTTGGATTCACCCGTTATGGCTGCCTCATTTACAGACGATTTGCCCTCTGTAATTTCCCCGTCGGTAGGAATACTTGTACCGGGACGAACCAGAATAAGATCATTAACCTTAAGCTCACTAACAAGAACCTTGCGTGGCTGGCCATTAACAAGCTTTTCGGCTTTGTCTGGTAATAGCTGCTTGATAGCATCCAGAGCACTTTCGGCCTTGGCAACAGATGCCATTTCCAGCCAATGGCCCAAAAGCATTATGGTCACAAGCGTTGCCAGCTCCCAGAAGAACGCCTCGCCGGGTAAACCAAACTGCACCGCTACGCTATAAACATAAGCCACCGAAATAGCCAGGCTAATCAACGTCATCATACCTGGGCGCCTGTCCCTTAGCTCGCTCAAGGCGCCTCTAATAAAAACTAAGCCGCCATAAAAGAAGATAACCGTGCTCAGAATAAATGGTACAAGATTTGATCCTGGGAAACTTGGTGGCGTAAAGCGTAGCCACGCCTGTATATGTTCCGAATAAGCCAGCACAGGAATTGTCAATAAAAGAGTCGTCCTAAACTTATCACGAAACATAGCTACCGAATGCCCAGCGTGTTTATCGTGCCCTGAATGCTCAGCGTGTTCATGGCCTTCATGCATGTTGTTTGTGCTCGATATGTTTGACTCAATAACCATTGTTTGAATTATACGCTCGGGAGTACATCCCCACTAAATCTCTTAAAATAGAAGTTATTAAAAGGAGAGGAATGACGAAGATTTTTTAAGCTGTACTGGAAGTTACTCCTGACCATTAGAATAAGGCTTCCCTTGTAGCCAACCTTGTCCTGAGTTGTGTTTTCTGGCAGACACCTTCCGCACATCAATATTTGCGTACTAATTAATAATATGCTATTTTGTCAACATGAATGAAACATACCCTGACAAAGGTGGAGCCGATTATATTGAAGAAACGCAGCCTATTTTGCCCGCAGAATATTTGCCTGTGGAGCCTGCGATTAATGCAATAGTTGAGGAAATAGCACAGCTTCCCCAGCCCACTGATGCCGATCTTGCCAGCAATGGTGATAATTCAAACAACATACATGAAAACAATAATTTAATCGATGAATTTGCATTAAAGGGAAGATTGCTAACGCCCCGCGAGGTTGCGGAAATATTTAGAGTAAACCCCAAGACTGTAACCAGATGGGCCAAGCTGGGCTGGCTAAGCTGCACAAAAACATTGGGCGGGCACAGAAGGTACTACGAAAAAGACATCGAAGAACTTATCAATACGCACACCACACAAAACCACTAGACCATAAATACATATTATTTAGCCATAATCTCAAGCTGTAGCAGATATTGACTATACAAGGTTGTAGGCTTAAGCTTGAATCACGGTTATGCAATCTAAACAAGGAAAGACATCTATGAGAAATTTTACCCACTCTAGGTGGGCTATTGCTGTTGTCACCGTATTTAGCGTGGCAATGGTGGGAGGCGTAGCGGTAGCCGCGCCAAACGCTCGGGCCGAAGAAGCCCAGACGACCACCCAGCAAACCGCCCAAGAACGCAAAGATGCCGCCCAAACCCGACTAGCAGACGCCAAACTGAAGGCCTGCCAAAACCGTGAAAAAGCCATCAACAACATAATGGCCCGACTAGCTGACAGAGGCACCAAAC
>Ga0155678_17_pt1 | contig 1018 bp, 1 predicted proteins | sample RifCSPlowO2_01_FD_107335 | JGI IMG/M metagenome (GOLD analysis project Ga0155678, IMG submission 107335) | Candidatus Nomurabacteria bacterium RIFCSPLOWO2_01_FULL_42_17
CACTTACGGAAGCTGACCGTCGGTTCTGACGATGACGCGGGGTAGAGCAGTGGCAGCTCGTGTGGCTCATAACCACAAGGTCGTCGGTTCGAGTCCGACCCCCGCTACCAAAGTAAAGACCTCATCAAAAGATGGGGTTTTTTCTTTGATAACAGCGTGAGTCGGCCCGAACCGGCGACAGAAATTTTTCTTCCAGAAAAATATCGTAGTCGTCGGTTCGTTGGAATGAGGACGCGCGCAGGTGCTGGCACCGAGCACGCCGGAATGGAAAAGTGTTTTTGGCAAAGCCAAAAATGTGCGCTGTCCTGCCCAAGCTCAATTCGTAAATATCCTATCGATTACAGGACTGTATTCGTAGACGGATGGCCACAACACGACAGTAGATTGATTTATTTAATATAGATGTTATAATCATTGCATTGTGAGTGAAGGATATGAAATAAGCCAGCGTATTAAAGCTTTAGATAGCGCTCGAGCAGAGGAAGAGGCTTTAAGAGCAGAAAAGGTTGTAGCAAAACAAAAAGGAGATGAAGCGCAGGCTAAAAATCTCCTTGTTTATAATGAGAAGTTGGTAGCAATAAAAGGTCTTGCGAGTAGGTTTGCAACATGGGCTAGCACAAATGAAATTCCTTTCGATTTTGATGGACGTCGGAGCCATGATCCTAGAACTTTGTTTCAGAGGCTGAAAGGTGAACAGAAAACTATGCAGCAATATGGTGATGCTGGTTGGAAAATTGCTAAACGCATATATGCTTATGAAGCTCGTACATATGGTGGTGAAATGAATACTTATAGTTACGTAGAGCATTTGAACGTATCTGAAAAAGGCATATTAATAGCTGCTAAGTTCAATAAACCTGCTGAAGATGAATACATAGCAAATTATGGTACTCATCAAATTTATGACCGAATTGCTGAGCTTTGCGTAGCTCAAGAGATAGTATGGCAACCTGAGTAATAGATTATATTTATAGATACCCGGTGCTCCTAAAGTAAAATACGATAAGTCGTAGGTTCG